>Ga0187827_10001641_pt1 | contig 32420 bp, 34 predicted proteins | sample ETNtaG_39_FD_167969 | JGI IMG/M metagenome (GOLD analysis project Ga0187827, IMG submission 167969) | Marine microbial and viral communities from oxygen minimum zone, Eastern Pacific Ocean - ETNP2014_SV_150_PacBio MetaG (Illumina Assembly) | ecosystem: Environmental > Aquatic > Marine > Hypoxic...
GGAAGAGATTATTCATCGTGACAACCTGATGCTGTCCAGCTAGGGACCCAAACATAAAAAAACCGGCTAAGGCCGGTTTTTTTAGCAGGGTCGGGATTACTTTAGTGCCATGACAGCCGCATTGAGTCGGCTCTTGTGCCGGGCCGCCTTGTTCTTGTGGATAATGCCCTTATCCGCCAGGCTATCGATGACCGGGACGGCAGTATTGTAGGCCTCGGTTGCAGCAGCGTGATCGCCGCCTTCTATGGCAACGTCGACCTTCTTGATATAGGTCCGTACCATGGATCGGAACGATGCATTGTGGCGCCGGCGTGCCTCACCCTGTCTGGCTCGCTTACGGGCCTGCCGAGAATTAGCCAATTGGAACTCCTTAGCTGTGTGCTATCTAAACTAGTAAGAAACGGAGAATCTGGGTGCCGCCCGATCCCGCATTTTCGAAGGAGCGACACTATGCCGTTTTCACTATGTGTTGTCAATACACCCGTGTCCGTAACAACGCTAACTTACTAAGAATACTCAAAATTTAACGAATCTACCCGATAGCTCATAAAGTGGGGACAACGCGTGGCAATGGTCAGCTTGCTGCGTTAGATTTTCTGCTTACGGGAAAACAATCCTAGAGACATGACTCCAGAAGGATCGATATGAGCGAAATGCAACCAGACTCGGAGCGAGTCGAGCCAAATGCCACGCTAAACGCAGCCAACAGCCCCAAACGTGGCCTGCTTAAAGCTAGCGGTGTCACGGGTTCGATGACCATGGTCTCAAGGGTACTGGGGCTGGTGCGTGATGTAACGATCGCCCGGATATTTGGTGCAAGCGATGGCACCGATGTTTTTTTTCTCGCCAACAAGATTCCGAATTTTATGCGTCGATTGTTCGCGGAGGGAGCCTTCAACCAGGCTTTCGTGCCTGTTTTAGCGGAGTATCGAACCAGGAAATCACTAATTGAGGTGCACGGCCTCGTCAATGCAGCAGCAGCCTCTCTGGGGAGCTTTCTCTTACTGGTTACCCTGGTAGTAATTACTGCAGCACCTCTCATTGCAATCCCACTTGCCCCCGGTTTTATAGATGAGCCGGCAAAATTTGAGCTTTTTGTGGAAATGTTTCGCATCACGTTTCCCTACCTGCTGCTGATATCCATGACGGCATTGTGCAGTGCTGTGTTAAATACCTATGGACGCTTTGCCGTTCCAGCCATTACACCCGCCTTGCTTAACATTTCCTTGATTGCTTGTGCATTTTTTTTAACACCCTACATGCGAGAGCCGGAATTGGCGTTGGCGTGGGGGGTGTTGATTGCCGGATTTGCCCAACTGCTGTTTCAATTGCCCTTTCTGGCTCGAATTCAGTTAGTCCCTGTTCCGAAACCGAATAAACTCCATGAAGGAGTGGCCCGCATCAAGAAACTGATGGTGCCGGCCCTGTTTGGTGTCTCTGTCAGCCAGATTAATCTGTTACTGGATACGCTGATCGCCTCGCTGCTGGTGTCTGGAAGCGTTTCGTGGCTGTATTATTCCGACCGGCTGATGGAGTTACCGCTCGGCACTTTCGGCATTGCGATCGCCATCGTGGTGTTGCCCAGCCTGTCACGCCGGCACGCCGAACAATCCATGCAGGAATTTTCAGAGACGCTGGACTGGGCGTTTCGCTTGGTTTGCCTGATTGCAATTCCGTCGACACTGGCATTGATGCTCATTGCAGAGCCGCTTCTGGTGACTCTATTTCAGAATGACAACTTCCCCCAGTCCGATGTAATCCGGGCATCCGAAAGCCTGCGTGCCTATGCATTGGGATTGCTCGCCTTCATGGCCATCAAGATCTTCGCGCCGGGTTACTATGCCCGCCAGAATACCGCGACCCCCGTACGCATTGGCATCATCGCCATGACCACAAATATGGTGCTGAATATTGTCTTCTACCTGAACGGCCTGGCCCATGTGGGCCTGGCTCTGGCTACCAGCCTGGCGGCTTTTCTCAACGCAGGTTTGTTGATGCAGGGATTGCGGGCTGACGGTGTGTTCAGATTCCAACCTGGCTGGTTGTTGTTTACTGCCCGCATCGTCGCAGCGAATGGGGTTATGGCCTACTTCCTGATTAGCATGACAGGGGACTGGCAGGCCTGGAGCAATTGGGACATCCTGACCCGGGTCACGCAATTAGCCGTGCTGGTGATTGGTGGTGTAGTCTTATATTCGGGTATGCTGTTCGGTTCCGGATTGAGATGGAAGCACATATACCGCTGATCGAAAAACTCCCGGTTACCTGCACATTATGAAACGAGTCTATACGGCAGACAGTATCGCTATGGCCTGGCATATACACAATGTGCTTGAACAACACGATATTGCCTCGACGGTGCGCAATGACAGGCTCTACTCGGCTGCCGGCGAGTTGCCGGTGACGGAATGCCTGCCGGAAGTTTGGGTGTCCCACAATCAGGATGTGAAGCGGGCGGAACAGATCGTTTATGATTTGAATTTCGACAAAGAAGGGCTACCGGATTGGAAATGTGCAGCGTGTTCAGAAGACAATGCTGGCAACTTTGAGTTTTGCTGGAATTGTCAGAAACCTAACAATAAGGAGGAGTAAGGCGCTGGACCCGATGTAACAAGGGATTTAGGGCCGCCTTAACATGATCAGGATTATTTCCTTTGTCGGCATCTTGTTTTGCTTGCCAACTAGCGCAATTGGCGACGAGGAATGCGTCGTGCTTTTACACGGCTTGTTGCGTGTCTCAAATTCCATGAGCGAATTGGGAAGCAAGCTGGATCGTAGCGGCTACTCTGTGGTTAATATCAACTACCCTTCGCGGCGCTACGAGATCGACGTGCTCGCCGCCGACGCGGTCGGTCGTGGTTTGGCGGGGTGTGAAAACCAGGGTTCTGGGACGATCCATTTTGTAACCCACTCCCTGGGAGGAATCCTGGTCAGATACTATTTTCAGCAACAATCACTACCGATGCTTGGCAGGGTGGTAATGCTGGGGCCGCCCAACCAGGGCACCGAGATAGTCGATGGTCTGTCGCCCGTGCCGGGATTCGGCATGTTGTGGGGACCCACTGGTGCTGTATTGGGCACTGGTCCGGGCAGTATTTTCAATGAGCTGGGCCCGGTGAGTTTCGAACTGGGAGTCATTGCCGGAGATACCAATATCAATCCGGTAAATTGGTTTCTGATGGAAGGGCCTAACGACAGCATTGTCAGTGTCGAGAGTACCCGGGTAGCAGGAATGGCGGCTCATAAAGTGTTGCCGGTTACCCATTCATTCATGATGCGCAACAATGAAGTCATCGACAATACTATCCATTTTTTGAAGACGGGTTCTTTTATTCCTGAGTAATCCTCTTGGCTACAAACATCCAATCAGAGAATTCAAAGCTAACTCAAGATCAACTCAAGCTGGCACGGTCAATTGGCATCAGCGTGGATCGGCAGGCTGATTTGGGACAGTTGATCAGGGAAATAGAACAAGAACTTGGCCAGAACACGCTGCTGGAACAGTCTCGCTGGTTTGTCATGGGTGTGTTGCGTTACTGTAGCAAGGCCCGCTGGCAGGATATTAGTCATAGTAGTGTGTCTGAGCAGCAGCAATACGAGTTGGCAGCGAGCTATATCGCGAGGGACGATCTAAAGCGGTCGCTGCATACAGTCCTAAAAGAAGAGCGTTGTCGATTCACTCTGGTCGGATTCGCCAAGGCACGCAGTGTCGAAAAGCGCGTGCTGTCTACCTCCACCAAGGCATTCAAGCAGGCAAAACAATTATTGCAGGAAGCTGAGCTACTCGAAGTGAATAAGCGTAGCAGATCGAAGCGTCCTGCTGCAGACACTAGAGCGAAACTGGTAGCAAAGGAGCATGCAACTGGATCTGGGATAAAACAGGGGGCTGCGCGATCCAGGTACTTCGATGATAGTGCTATGGACACTGTGGGCGCGCTAAAGATTGGCTCGGCTGAGCCGGCTATGACCAAACTGGACAAGTTAAGTGAGGAAGAATACGCCGAGCTGGAAAGCGCTATTATGGTTCAGGAAGGGGAAATGTCGCCGCTGCAGAGCCAGAGTTATACTGGGAATGAAAACCGGCAGAGCTTGTTAGTGGGCTTCACCACGGGCTGCGTAATGTTGGCCATAGTGCTGTGGCTATTGTTCTGAAACGCAGTTGGTGCTGACGTGTATTTCCATCCAAAATGCTTACTCATTGATCACCGTTGCTTTCATCCACACTATTAATTGCACCGCTATTTACTGCATAATCCCCCTCCTGCAAATCAGCCGAGAATGACATGGTCAAGCGTGTAAAGGAAATTGACAACTTACATATTACTGGATATGAAGAGCTAGCTGCGCCCGGCAGCCTGAAAGACCAATATGCGCTAAAGGGAAACGCTCTAAATACTGTCAAGACTGGACACCGCGCTGTAAAACATGTGCTCGATCGGGAAGACTCCCGGCTTATCGCTGTGGTCGGACCATGCTCGATTCATAATCCCGAAGAGGCGCTGGAATATGCGCGCCTCTTGAAGCCGCTTGCCGATGAGCTGGCCGATGATCTGCTTATCCTGATGCGGGTCTATTTTGAGAAACCACGCACTTCTGTTGGCTGGGAAGGGCTTATCTACGATCCACATCTGGATGGCAGTCACCGTATCGACCATGGTATACGCATTGGTCGCAAATTGATGCTGGACATAGCCGAGATTGGATTGCCAATCGCCATCGAAGCGTTGGACCTCATTTCACCTCAATATTTGCAGGATCTGGTGAGTTGGACGGCAATAGGTGCACGTACAACTGAATCACCGACCCATCGCAAATTAGCCAGCGGCATTTCCTCAGCAATCGGTTTTAAGAATGATGTTCATGGTGATCTGATGGTGGCAATAAATGCTATTCGATCGGCTTCGGCTAATCATAGTTTTATCAGCGTCACTGAGGAGGGTAAGGTTGCTGTATTTAGAACCGAAGGAAATCCTCATTGTCATGTCATATTAAGAGGGGGCAAGTCTCCCAATTATGATATTGAAAGCGTCAAGTCCTGCGAGGAGGAATTAGACAAGGCAGGCCACGAGAAAAACATTATGATCGATTGTAGTCATGGCAATTCACAAAAAAATCCCAGCAAACAGCTGGGGGTTCTCGACGAGGTGGCTAATCAGATCAACCATGGCAATCAATCAATAATTGGAATCATGCTGGAAAGCAATCTTGAAGAGGGTAACCAGCCGATTCCCGACGATCTCGAAGAGATTCGACCCGGCGTCTCCATAACAGATGCCTGCATAAGCTGGCCGGCAACCGAAGCTGCACTCCGCGAATTCTGCGCATCGGTCAGTTCTGCACTGAAATCCAGATCTGTTTGATCGTCCCCTCAGGGACATGCCAGAGGGGTCATTCAATCGGCCAATGCTTTCCCAAATCAAGGGCTGGTTGACATAGATCAACTGAAATTGTGCTGGATTTATCTAATATCTCCGTTCATATCCAATAAAAAGCACGTCCCCACTGATAGTGATTCGGTGGATATCTCTGAGGGGCGGGAGATCTTGCTGTGGCACTGTTCAGTAAATTATTACTTGCTATCGATCTGAGCCCTGAGTCCGAATCACTCATTAGCCGTGTGGCGTCTTTTTGCAAATTCGATGTCGATCAGGTGAATGTAGTACATGTGTTCAAATACGGCATGCACGATTCAGAGTTGCTGCCCTCCAATCTTGATGGCAATCCACACGCCCAGCGCATGTTGGATCACACCACTGATAAAATTCGCGAGCAATTACTGCGCCACGATCTTGACCTTCCAGCCGATCGAATATTTCTAGTATACGGTGAACCAGCCTCCGAGATTAAACGTCTGGCGGCTGATATCGATGCGGATTTAGTGATAGTCGGTAGCCATACCAAGGATGATGACTGGATGCAGTTGCCGGGCACGACAACCAATTGCGTCCTCCAGGGGATATCATCCAACGTGATGGCGGTTAAGATTTAAGCACGCTAACCACCCGAATTCGCAGGTCTAACTGGAAAGCACCTTCGCCAGACTGCTGGTCAGGTAGTCGATATTAGATTCGTTGACGCTGGCCACATTGATGCGGCTGGAGTTGACCAGATAGATGCTGTAGTCGTTGATCAGTGTCTGGACCTGTTCCACGTTCACGCCGAGGAAGGAGAACATGCCTTTCTCCCGTTCGATAAAACTGATCTCCTCTCCGATACCTGCCGCTGCTATGCGCTCGACCAATAGGGATCTCAGGCCGTTTATGCGATCACGCATCCCTGTCAATTCCTGGTCCCATTCGCTACGCAGATCAGCATCGTGCATGATCAGCTGCACAATAGCCGCGCCGTGGTCGGGTGGCATGGAGTAATTCGCTCTAGCCGCCGCCGCAATAAGCGTGGTGGCCGCCTTGGTGGACGCATCGCTGTCACAGATTACCGTCAGTGCGCCGGTGCGTTCCCGGTACAGCCCGAAGTTTTTAGAGCAGGAAGAGACAATAATCAGTTCAGGCAGTGATTCTGCCAACTGGCGTACACCATAGACGTCTTCGTCTATACCATCACCGAGCCCCTGGTAGGCCATGTCGATGAAGACGGTAAATCCCTGCTTGAGTGCTACATCTCGAACTGCCTGCCACTGTTGCTGGTTGAGGTCGGCCCCGCTGGGATTGTGACAACAGCCATGCAGCAAGACTAGATCGCCTTGGGTCACCCGACGCAGACAGTCCAGCATTTCTTCGAAGCGCACACTATGGCTTGTGTAATCGTAGTAGGGGTATTTTTCGATCTTGAGCCCGGCCGAAGTAATCAGTGGAACATGGTTTGCCCAGGTAGGATCACTCACCCATACCGTGGCGTCAGCATTGGCCTTTTTGATGAATTCGGCAGCGAGTCGCAGCCCACCGGTTCCGCCGGGTGATTGCACCGTAACCCGCCGCTTACCCAGGCTGTCATACAGCGTTTCGCCCAGCACCATCCGCGCCACCGTCTCATTGTATTCAGCAGCGCCGACCGGACCTACATAGGTCTTGGTAGTCTGAGAGTTGAGAATGATGTCTTCCGCTTTTTTCACGGCGGACATGACCGGTGTATTGCCCTGTGCGTCCTTATATACACCGATGCCAAGATCGATCTTATTCGGGTTAGTGTCCGCCTTGAAGGCAACCGATAGTCCAAGAATAGGGTCTGGGGGAAGGGGAGTTAGTGACTGAAACATAATGATTTCTCTGTGATTACTGTCTTCTCTGGTAGGCTTTGAGGGTGTTTTGCAACAGTGAGGCGCGGGTCATAGGTCCGACACATCCTGTTGTGGTAGTAATAAAGGAACACTTGTCCTTTACGTTTTCGAAATCGACATCACCGACATTGCGGAATCCGGATTTACGGCTGTCATCGGGAACCCGAGTCTGGCCGACGTCGATAACCACAGCACCTTGCTTGACCATGTCGGCGGTGACGAATTTGGTTTTACCGATGGCGACAATCAGAATATCGGCGTTGCTGCAGACTTCTTTCAGATTCCGGGTGCGACTGTGGGCGATGGTGACAGTCGCGTTACCAGGATTGCCTTTGCGCGACATCAACATTGCCATGGGTGTGCCGACGATATTGCTTCTGCCGAGCACCACGCAATTCTTGCCTTCGGTTTCGATATTGTAGCGTCGCAACAATTCCATAATGCCATTTGGCGTGGCAGAGATGAAAGTGGGCAGGCCCAGCATCATATTGCCCACATTTTCTGGACAAAAACCGTCCACATCCTTGCTCGCATCGATTGCCAGGATCACTTTATTCTCATCGATATGCTTGGGTACCGGCAATTGCACAATGAAGCCGTCTATTGAGTCATCGGCATTCAGCTCGGCAATTTTTTCGAGAAGCTTCGCTTCGCTGACATCATCTTCATAGCGCACCGTCGTGGAGTCGAAATCCACCTGCTCACAGTCTTTTACTTTCATGGCCACGTAGTTTTCGCTGGCACCGTCATGTCCCACCAGTACCGCAACCAGGTGTGGGGGCCGGCCGCCAGCGGCTGTGATGTCGGTGACCTGTTGCTTGATTTCCTGGCGAATTTGTTCGGAACAAGACTTGCCGTCAAGTATTTTCATTTTACTACTTCCGGTAGATACAGATTTTCGAGAATTCGGGACCCATAAGAGGAGTCGATTCAGACGTAAAACTGAAGGAGCGTAATCATAAACGAGCGGCAGGAGTAGCTCAAGGGAGGGCTACCATTTACCGATATTTTCCATGCTTGCCCAGGGTTCCTGTTGGGGTAAGGGATCGCCGTTCTGCAGCAATTCGATGGAGATATTGTCCGGTGACCTGACGAATGCCATACGCCCGTCCCGAGGTGGGCGATTAATGATCACTGCGTTGTCCATCAGCTTCTGGCAGGTCTGGTAAATATCGTCAACTGCATAGGCTAGATGCCCAAAATTACGACCCTCGTCGTACTCTTCAGAGTCCCAGTTGTAGGTGAGTTCCACCTGGGCATCCTCATCGTCCTCGACGGCTAGAAAGATCAGGGAGAAGCGGCCCTCTTCGCTTTCATAGCGCCGCAGTTCCGTAAGCCCGAGCTTGTTGCAATAAAAATCCAGTGAGTCTTCGAGGTTGCTGACTCTAATCATGGTGTGAAGATATTTCATGTTGCTTATCCTTGTGTCTAGTAAAGTACCACCGACCGAATACTGACTCCCTCATGCATCAGGTCGAAGGCATTGTTAATGTCTTCCAGCGGCATAGTGTGGGTTATCAGCGGATCGATCTCAATCTTGCCATTCATATACCAGTCGACTATACGTGGCACATCGGTGCGGCCCCTGGCACCGCCGAATGCGGTGCCTCTCCAGGAGCGACCCGTGACCAGTTGGAATGGCCTGGTTGCTATTTCCTGTCCGGCCCCGGCTACGCCGATGATATAGGACTCGCCCCAACCCTTGTGGCAGCATTCCAATGCCTGGCGCATGGTGTTGACGTTGCCGATGCACTCGAATGAATAGTCCACACCGCCGCGCGTCATGTCGATGATTGCCTGGGTGACATCATCGACATCGCCGGGATTGATGAAATCGCTCATGCCAAAGGCTTTTCCCAGTTCGGCTCTGGAGGGATTGATGTCTATCCCGATAATCCGTTCCGCCCCGATCATGCGAGCACCCTGAATGACGTTCAGGCCGATTCCTCCCAAGCCGAATACCGCAACGGTGCTGCCAGGTTCCACTTTGGCATCGAACGCGACGGCGCCGACGCCCGTGGTAACGCCACAGCCGATGTAACACACCTTGTCCAGGGGTGCATCACCGCGAATCTTGGCGACGGCAATTTCCGGGAGCACCGTGTAGTTCGAAAAGGTCGAACAACCCATGTAATGCAGGATAGGTTCTCCATCCAGTGAGAAGCGGCTGCTACCGTCTGGCATAAGGCCCTGGCCCTGGGTAGCTCGGATGGACTGACACAGGTTGGTCTTGGGATGCAGGCAGAAATCGCATTCACGGCATTCCGGTGTATACAAAGGAATAACTGTATCGCCGACTGCCACCGAGCGTACGTCGGGTCCGACTTCCTGAACTATGCCGGCCCCCTCATGCCCCAATATGCCTGGAAACGCGCCTTCGGGGTCATCACCGGAAAGCGTAAACGCATCGGTATGACAGATTCCCGTAGCCTTGATCTCTACCAGAACTTCACCGGATTTTGGGCCTTCCAGGTCGACTTCAACAATTTCCAGGGGTTTGCCGGCAGCGAAGGCGACGGCGGCACGTGATTTCATGGATTGATCCTTTTCGTAGTGTTCTGAGGACTATAATTCGCTATTCTAAAAGACCCTCGGTCATGGCGGCAACTACACTGTGCCTCGAGGTAAAATGCCGAAAGCCGCGCTGGAGCTTAATCGCGTAAGCGAGTATTATGCCGCGCTGATTCGATGCTAACGAAGCCCCGCATGGGTGGGCTTTCACTCCAACAGAAGCGTTCATACTATAACCGAGCCTGTCACAGTAAAGGCGAGGTTTCGCGCAAACTAATCCAGAGCTTATGGAAATTATAATTGCCGTGTTGGTGATTTTTATCGGGTCCTACGTGCAGAGCTCGATAGGATTCGGTTTAGCTATTATCGCCGCGCCGGTGCTATTTTTCATAGATCCGCTGTTCGTACCGGCGCCCATAACACTGTGTGCGCTTACACTGTCACTGGCCAATGCAGTTAAGCACTGGCACTCCATTTCCTTCGAGGGCCTGAAATTCGCAATCCTGGGTCGTATTCCCGGCACCGTTGCAGGCGGCTTGTTATTACTCTGGATCGATCAGCAACAACTGGCGCTGTGGCTGGGTATCTCGGTAATTTCCGCTGTGCTGCTTTCCCTGGCCAACGTGGTACTGAAGCCGACTCCGGGCGCCTTACTCTCGGCCGGGTTTCTGTCAGGATTCATGGGTACCAGTTCCTCAATCGGTGGGCCGCCCATGGCGCTGGTCCTACAACATCAGGAAAACGACTTCATCCGGGCGAATCTGGCAGCATTCTTCGTCATCAGCTGCCTGTTGTCGCTGGTGATGTTAAGCACGATTGACCGTTTCGGTGCGGAGCAGTTCTTTCTCGCGCTGCCGCTGCTGCCCGCCACGCTGGTTGGTTACTGGGTGGCGATGCGGACTCTACACCTGATTTCACATCAAAATCTCCGCCGGGGCTCGCTATTTCTCTGTGCAGTATCGGGCTCGGCCGCCATAGTTTCCTATTGGATATAGCCTCTTTTCGACACGACGAAGCGCCTCTTGTGACTATTTTCAAGGAATTTCCTGAGTTACACTGGCTCGGTCAGAGACGAAAGTGTCTGGAAGGAGAGCATCATGAAAATGAGCCCCGCAAGAAAGATAATGGCGATAGTTCTGGTCGGTGTGATTTCCCAGATATCGCTGGCTGACAATGCTTTTGCTACTAAAGCCATCGCTGGCGTGCTGGTGAATCTGAATCATTTTCCATCCGATGACCAAAAAGCTGCGCTGCAGGCTGCTAGCAGCGATGAGTCTGCTGGTAGAGGCTTTCAAATGATAGCCACTGCGGTTGCGAATATTCGGCATACGGCCACCGCCGAAGACAAAGATATCATGACTCGCATCATTGCCAGCGATCGGACCACTGCCCAGGCCAAGGCACTCGCTGAAATCGTACTCGGTATAACTCATGTTCCAAGCGACGAAGCAAAAGCGACGCTGCAAGCCATGCTCTAAATCAGAGTGGTCCTTAGAGGTTCCTGCAATCAGTACGAACAGACCCTGCTTCTGAAGAGCCAGGGTATGGAAGTGCTGCGCAATCGATTTCGGTGCCATTAACCGATGAGCTGGTGGCACTCTGCTTAACAGCCACAGCAATACGTAATACACTAGACCGGATTGAGATTCACATTCACATTCAAATCCACCAGATTAGCTTCACACAAGGATAGCAGTGGAACAATGGCCCTTTGATACCAGTCTAGAAGCATTTCGCAGAAATGGGTGCTCGAAGGAGAGCCCCTGTGGAGGAGTGTATTTGAAATGCATCAGCACAAGATGCAGATCAAAAATCCGAAAGTCGCGATTCCCAACCTGGAAAAAATCTTCACTGCAACGTTTCACCTTGCCAACTCCCGGAGCTTTCAAGCGATGAGCCTGAGAGATCTAAGCAAGGAAACCGGCATCAGCATGGGCGGTCTATACGCCTATATCGGTAGCAAGAATGATCTTGCGTCGGTTGTCGAGGGAGTACAACGTCAGTACATAGACCAGGTGATTGGCGGGCTGCTTGAAGAGAATCTGGAGCCGATCAGTTGTCTTCGAGCCATCATATTCGGTGAAATCTACATGATGGAAATCATGAATCCTTGGTACTACTTCTGTTTTATGGAGCTGAAGGGTTTGCCACGGGAACAGCAACAGTATGCTCTGGATGCCGAGCTTCGCTTCGAGAGCATCGTTATCGGTACGATAAAATCTGGAATGGCAGCGGGTCAGTTCAAGTGCGCGAAACCAGAGTTGTTAGCATCCCAGCTTGTCGCACAGTTGCAGCAGTGGCATCTCAAGCATTAGAAATTCAAATTACGCGAAGTCTCTACGGAGGAATACGCGCAATTCGTTTTGGACAGTTTGCTTACCTGCCTCGAAGCAGAGCAATCAGACGGGCAGAGTTCAGCTCCTGAATTGCGCCAGTTCGGCTGATCGATTCAGGAATTTTCGACATTTAATCCTTTCTTGTCGGCATAGAATCCACGGATCTGCTGCATGTCTTTCTGCAGATCGCCCGTGGGTGAAAAAAAGTCGGCAATTCCAGCTTCTTTGTTGGCGGCATCTACATAGCCTAACAAGATAGGCACCTCAGCTATATTAGCGATGTGATAAAATCCGGATTTCCATTGCTCCACTTTGCTGCGAGTACCCTCGGGAGGGATAAGCACTATCAGCTCTTCGTTTTCACGGTACTGACGTACTATTTCATTCACGACGTTGTGCGAGGAGCTGCGATCGATAGGTATTCCACCCAGCCATTTCATTAGCCACCCGACTGGAAATTGAAACAAGGTGCGTTTGCCCAACCAGAACACCTGTAGTCTGAGTTTCAGTATGACCACTAACATAAGCGGAAAATCCCAATTGCTGGTGTGTGGCGCCCCAATTAATACAAACCGCTGCTGCTCCAATTCCTTACCGCGTGCTTTCCATCCGATGAGCTTGAAAAGCACGATGGAAATCAACCGCAGCAGGGGAGTGAGAATTGGAGTTGAGAATACTGTCATGCGCATATGCGCAGCGATTATAGCAGCGTTACAGGAATTGGGGAGCAGGTCTTTAAGGAGTGGCCGGCAGCAACGCAAGCCTGCTGCCGGTATCGATATCAGCCTAATTCAGAGGCTCCTTAGTCATAGTGAAACGTAACAGTGAAAGATTCACGTCGTTTTGCCTGCACACTGATATAGTCGATGTAGTGACCAGTATTGATATAGCGCTGTGGGTGATGGATGCTTAACGAGTATCCAAGTGGGCTCAGGCGATAACGACCCGGGTACGATATAACATCTTTTATATGTACTGAATCATTATCGATGACCGTAAGCGTGATACCTGTTACGAATCGATCAGCATAGGGATTCTGTATGACGCGCGTCCTGCGTTGACTACTGCTGGCGGGGCCTCAGCCCTCGTCGCCGAATAAACGCTTTAGCTCTGTCAGCGCCTTATCGGCTTCGGATTGTGTAGTGCTGGATTCCGATTGCTCCGCATCATCGATAGCCTGCTCCCCGAACAATTCAGCCAGCCTGGCCCTGGCCTGGCGCGCGACCGTATCGTCCTGTTTCTGGTAAGGGTGCGGATTGGCGCGAAAATAGTCACAGAAATTTGCCTTGTCCTTGTCCAGGACGAAATCGGCTCGATCTTCTCTGCAGGCATCTGATACTGCCGGGTCGTGGCTCTTGCAGGCAATACAGGCATGCAGATCGGCCTTGCAGGAACTGCATTCTTCGTAACGAGAAAAAGGCAGCAATAAATTCTTCAATTCAGTGCCACATTTCCAGCATTGCATGTCGATGCTGCGACTAGCCATCCTCACCACTCGCTAAAGTATTGTTCCAGTTCCGGCTCCACCAGCGTCTTGGTAGGCCCACCGATGCTTCCCAGATAGAGGAAGCCTATAATTTTTTCATGCTCCGTCAATCCCAGCCCTTTCATTACCATGGGGTGATAGGCCATGGAGCCGGTTCGCCACATAGCACCGAGACCCTGGGCATGAGCAGCGACCAGCATATTCTGGGTAGCGGCGGCGGCGCTGAATTCCTGCTCGATAGTAGGCACCTTTGGGTGCTGCTTGATGCTGGAGACTGTCACCAGCAGCATGGGTGCCCTGAGTGGTTTGCGGCTGATCTTGTCCTGCTTCTCCGCAACCAGCGACGCATCATCGGCCAGTGCCGCCTCGAGAAATAAATCTCCGAGACGCTCCCGTGCCGGACCCTTGACAACCAGGAAGCGCCAGGGCCGTAACCTGCCATGGTCAGCGGCACGCAATGCCGATTTATAAATATTTACCAGTGCAGCTTCATCGGGAGCCGGATCGGTGAGGAAAGCAACCGAAATTCGGCTATGCAGGGCATCCAATGCATTCATGTTTGTTAATCTCACAACAGCTGCCAGGTCATATTAGGAAGACTAGGGACCCTCTGTCTCAGTATATGGCCACTTGTGTCACCATCAGGCAGTTGTTTCTATCAGTTGTTGCTCACCGGACAGTGCGCGCCTGAAGGTACGCCAGGAAATCATCGCCATCAGGAAATTACCGCACACGGCACCTGCGAAGAAGCCGTACAAACCGAAGTACAGACTCCCCAGGTAGGCCAACGGCACATAAAACACGAAGAATCGGGCAATGCTCAAATACAATGCATTGAGCGGGCGATGTAGCGCATTGAGTGAGGAATTAGTCAGGATGATAATGCCTTGCAGTCCGTAGCCGAGAGGCATTATCCACACGAATAGTTTAATGGCGGCTACCACTTCCGGGTCGTCTGAGAAGATTGCCGCAATAATTCCCGCCCCAAGCGCCAACAACAGGTAGACGATGAGTTGCCATGCCAGGATAAAGCGGATAGCGATTCGGTAGGCTTCTTCGATGCGATCGAATCGACCCGCTCCGTAGTTTTGACTGATCAGTGGCGGCAGGGAAGAAGACATGGCCAACACGATCAGTATAGCGATGGATTCGAGCCGGGCACCCACACCGAATGCGGCCACCGTGGTATCACCGAAACCGGCCGCGATGGCGGTCATAATACCGGCTGCCAACGGTGTCATCATATTCGCTCCGGCCGCTGGGATGCCGATACGTAACATATCGAGCCCTGAAATGTGTAAAGTCGCCCGGGTTGGCAGGGAGCGGCTGACCAGCTCCAACTTGAAAACCAACAGGTATAACAGGTATCCGAATCCTGCCATCCAGGCACAGACTGTCGCCCAGGCTGCCCCCTGAATGCCTAACTCGGGAAACGGCCCGAGCCCGAAGATGAGAATCGGATCCATTATGGCGTTGATCAAACCGGCGGCAGCCATCAGGATGCTTGGCGTCTTGGTATCCCCATAGCCCCTGAGAATGCTGTTGCTGGACATGATGCACACCACCAGAATGCTGCCGGGAAACCACACTATCATGTATTTTCGAATCGGCACCAACAGCTGTTCGCTAGCCCCCATCAGCGTGAAGAGTTCTTCCATGAAGAACCAGCAAACCGCCACAACCAGACAGGCCAGAGCAAAGGAGATGTAATTGATGACCGTCGCCGCCTGCTTGGCCTTATCGAACTGGGAGCTGCCCAGTGCTTTGGCGACTACTGCGCTGGCTCCGATACCCATGCCGATCGCCAGGCTCATGATGGTAAATGTAACCGGAAAGGTGAAACTGATGGCGGTAAGGGATTCGGTACCGAGAAAACTGATAAACCAGGTATCCACCAGTTGAAAGGTGAATAGCATAAACATGCCGATAATCATCGGCGTGGTCATGCGAATGAGGGATTTCTGTATCGATCCGTCGACCAGATTGTTGGCGCTATCGTGATGTTTCAGGGACATGAAGGGTGAACTACCTGCAGGGCAAAGCCTTTGAGTTTGTGACTTCTTTTACAGCTAGGTCGTTGCAATCGGGTCAACTGGCCAGCCGCGCTTATGTGCTGCTAGTTTTCAATATACCGTATATCCACAAACAAATTTCACCCGTCACACTAAATTGCAACAGCCTGACCGAACCAGGCCGTGTTGCCAGGCTTAGCGGCTCACTGCCTGTCGCAATTTTAGCAGCTGCTTGAAGATCCTGGGGTTGCCGAAGAGCAGCTCACTACCCTTGCCAAGGTCCGGATTACCCATTTCGGTTCCCAGCAGACCACCGGCTTCGACCAGTAACAATCTGGCTGCCGCCATGCTGAGGGAGTTTGGCATGGCGCACCAGCCGCCCTGTAGCCGACCCGCTGCGACCTGGATTATATCCAGGGAACTACAGCCGGATAGTCGCATTTCGGCGCCGGCCTCGATCAGAGTCCGCTGCATCTGGCAGAAGTCATCCAGGGGGAGTTCAGCATGGTTTAAACCGAACATGGATTGCCAGGGCTCTTCGATATCACTGACGCGGATACGGCGCGCGTTGAGCTGTGCGCCGGTACCGCGGCTGGCAGTAAACTCTTCTCTGAGCAGCGGGCACACCACGACGGCATGTTTGACGACACCGTCAAGTTGGCAAGCGATTGAAACACCAAACTGAGTATAGCCACTGGCGAAATTACGATTGCCGATGAGCGGGTCCACCAGCCACTTCGGCTTTGAGTCATCGCCTTCTTTCAGGCCGGACACGCGAGAGTGAATAGTAGCAGTCGGGTAGGCTTTTTCCAGGTGATAGAGAATGGTCTTGTCGGCATCCTGATCCATGGATGTCAGAAAACATTCAGGACTGTCGTCGATGATTCTGATCCGGTCCAATCGGTCACTGGCGTGGGCAATGGCTTCTGCGGCATCACGGGCGGCCCGTAATGCGATGTTGACTAGGGCATGCATCGAGTTAATCCTGGCTGAGAAAAAGAGCGTGGGCTGGCCCGGACCATTACTGTGGGCCCGGATCATCCTCAAAAGTGGCGCAATGATAGCAAACAGCTGTAATACCGCGAAACCATCAATTAGAGTGCCGCACGGCATAGCCAATCCACCCCGGGCGTGAGTGCTACTGCTATAATCCCCCGCAATTCGGAACCTTCCGCGCGGCGATCCACCATGAGTGATTTCAGTAATGTAAAAGTAGTCCTGGTCAATACCTCGCACCCCGGTAATATCGGTGCCAGCGCGCGGGCCATGAAAAACATGGGGCTGCGAAACTTGACGCTGGTACAGCCCTCGGAATTTCCCAGTGGTGTGGCGGTGGGTCGCGCCGTTTCTGCGACCGATATCATCGAAGCAGCCTCGGTAGTCGACACGTTGCAGGCGGCGGTAGCCGATTGTGGTCTGGTGATCGGAGCCAGCGCCCGCTCTCGCCGCATACCCTGGCCGATGCTGAGCCCCGATCAGTGCGCGAGCAAAGTTCTGGCAGAGGCGTCACACAACCGGGTCGCCCTGGTATTCGGCAGGGAAGACGCAGGACTCAATAACGAGGAGCTGCAACTGTGTCATTTCCACGTGCAAATCCCGACCGACGAAGTCTATAGCTCACTAAACCTGGGAGCGGCGGTCATGGTTATCTGCTACGAACTCCACAAAGCCGGTCTGCGTGATATTGGCACGGTGAATCCTGAAGAAGATGAATTATGGGATCAGGAAAAAGCCACAGGGGAGCAGGTAGAACACTTTTACGAGCATCTGCAGCGAGTCCTGGTCGCGATCGATTTTCATGACCCGGATAATCCCAGGCAACTTATGCAGCGCATGCGTCGTTTGTTCAGCCGTATAAGAATCGATGTCATGGAAATGAATATATTACGCGGCATCCTGACTAACATTGAATACCATATAAAGGATACAGGGCAGGATTCCGACAAGCGTAGGGCTGATGAATAATTAGGGACCCTCTCTTCCGGGTCGGTCAGCCTTACGGACTGAATACAACACTCCACATCGAGAAATATCGTGCAGCGAAATGCCTTCTACTTCATTGGTGGCCCTTATCAGCAAATCCTTAGAGGACTGCATAGGGCACTGTCGATGCCGGAAGCGTTCATCAAGCTAACGGGAAATGCACGCACCGGCAAGAGCAGGGTATGCGAAAAACTCACCCAATTCATGCGCCATGACGATTACCGAGTCGTCTACTTCGACTACGCTATCGAGTCTCCTGATATGCTGCGTACGACGTTGGCACAGAAACTGGAACTGCCAGATTCATCGAATTTCGCCCGGCTACTGGAAGATTCCTTGCGCTCAGACGAGCAAAAACCGGTGATCCTGATATTCGATGATGCCCATTTGCTAAGTGATATCACCCTGATCGAGATTTACAGATTGGCGGAGATTCAGGTGGGTGCACATCGTAGTCTCAATATCCTGCTGTGTGGCGAAGCAGCTCTCGAGAATCGCCTGCGGAGCAATGACGAATTCAAGTCTTTGTTGCTAAGCATTTCGAATAGATTTGTGTTGCAAGTAATGGATGAACAAACGCTGCCGCAGTTTTTTATGGCTTATCTTCAGAAGGCAGAGATGCCCGGATTACAACTCGAAACTGCGGCGACGAACTATTTCTACAAATGCTGTAAGGGCTATCCAGGACCGGCTACTGGACTGTGCCAGCTAGTAGTTCAAGCACGACTCGGCTCGATGGAGTTGACACCGATTGGCAAAGACGAGCTGGTGCGGCTGGTCAAGAGTGCTGAGAGCGAACAGAGTTTACCCAGTAGCAACTACCGGGACAGTAACCGCTTGGCGCTACTGGGTCCGCTTGGCCTGGTTGTGATTATTGCAGTGTTGGGATTTCTCTTTCAATTGATCAACGATTAGCACGCTAACGCCTGCTGCACTGTTGATCAGACGCAGGCACTAGCGCCTGCGCTTGCGCCGCTTGCCCGCAGCTGAGAGTTGTTTGGCAGGCGGTATGAGATGCTTGCTGCCATTGCCAATCAGCTCCGCGCGACCCATCTGCTGTAATGCTTCGCGCAGGACAGGCCAATTCTTTTCATCATGGTAACGAAGAAAGGCTTTCTGCAGGCGCCGCTGCTGAACATCCTTGCACACACTGAGTTTTTCACCCTTATAGCGCACTCTCTGAAGTGGGTTGCGTTGTGAATAATACATGGCCGTGGCCAGCGCCATGGGTGAGGGATAAAAAGTCTGCACCTGGTCCAGTCTGAACTTATGCTGTTTCAACCAGAGGCTCAGATTCAACATGTCCGTTTCGTCGCAGCCAGGATGGGCGGCGATGAAATAAGGGATCAGGTATTGCTCCTTACCGGCTTTCCTGGAGAACTTGTCGAATAGACGTTTGAAATTGTCATAGGTATCGATACTGGGTTTCATCATCTTTGAGAGCGTCTTGTCCTCACTATGCTCCGGGGCGATTTTCAAGTATCCACCCACATGGTGTGTTACCAGTTCTTCTATATATTCCGGATCCTTTAAGGCGAGGTCGTAGCGCAATCCCGACGCGATGGCGACCCGTTTGACGCCAGGCACTGCGCGAGCCCTGCGATACAGGCGGGTGGTAGGGCTATGATCGGTATCCAGGTGTTGGCAAATGCCAGGGTAGACACAGGAAAGACGTTTGCAGGTTTTCTGAATTTCCGGTGTTTTGCAATTCAGAGTGTACATATTGGCGGTAGGTCCGCCGAGGTCTGAAATAGTACCGGTGAAACCGGGCACCAGATCACGAATTTTTTCGATCTCCGCGACGATGGAATTTTCCGAGCGACTCTGAATGATGCGACCCTCGTGTTCGGTGATTGAACAGAAAGTACAACCGCCGAAACAGCCGCGCATGATGTTCACCGACGTCTTAATCATGTCATAGGCGGGGATGCGTGCGCTGCCGTAGCTGGGATGGGGCCGCCGTTGGTAGGGCAGGTCGAAAACCCAATCCATCTCGTGCGTTGTCAATGGAATGGGGGGTGGATTAACCCACACATCCTCCTTGCCGTGTTTCTGCACCAGTGCTCTGGTGTTATACGGATTGGATTCCTGATGCAGTATTCTCGATGCATGGGCATACAATGCAGGATCATTGCTTACTTTATTAAACGAAGGCAAGCGTATGCAACTGGTGGCGGTATCGATATGAGCTTTGCGCTGTAGAGGCAGGGGGATAATGCGTATCGCAGCGGTAGCGTCAGATTCAGCATCCTGATGTTTGCTCGCGTTGTCTGTCCCGGCGTCCCCTGTTGCCTCCTGACCAATTTCATAGGGATTGGGTAGCTTGTCTAAATTTGAGGGCCAGTCGATGCGGGTCGAGTCGATTTCGGTCCATCCAGCGGGCGTGGATCTTCGCAGTTGAGCGCTGCCACGCAGGTCCCAGAGTTCCGAGATCGGTCCGCCATGGGCAAGTTGGTCAGCCACTTCACACAATGCCCGTTCCGCATTGCCGAATAGCAGGATGTCGGCGTTGGCATCTATCAGCACGGAACGCCGCACCTTGTCGCTCCAGTAATCGAACTGCGCAATACGTCGCAGGCTGGCTTCGATGCCGCCGATTACGATAGGCGTGTCATAGTAGGCTTCTCGGCAGCGTTGACTGTAGACGATTACCGACCGGTCGGGGCGCATACCGGGTTTGCCGTCCGGCGTATAGGCGTCATCTGAGCGCAGTCGCAGGTCCGCCGTATAACGATTGATAAGCGAATCCATATTGCCACCGGTAACTCCGAAGAACAGATTAGGTTGACCCAAAACCTTGAAGGGTTCGGCACTGTCCCATTGGGGTTGTGCGATTATGCCTACTCTAAATCCTTGTGCCTCCAGCAGTCTGCCGATTACCGCCATGCCAAAGCTGGGATGATCGATATAGGCATCGGCAGTGACGATGATGATGTCGCAGCTGTTCCATCCCAGCGTGTCCATTTCTTGCCGAGACATAGGCAGGTAGGGCGCAGTGCCGAAGCACTCCGCCCAGTACTTGGGGTAGGAATAAAGTTCTCGAGCTGCGTCGCTGTGCCTGAATGGCTCAGCCGCATTAGCAGCGGACTTTGTCATTGACTAAAAAAACTGGTCTAACGGGACCGCTTCGCCGTTAAGCACGAGCTCGCCATCGCGTAGCGCGGCACTAAGCAGAATGCGGCCATTGTCTATTACTATGTAACCTTGCTGCACATAGGGATCGATAATATCGGCTGCCGGGCTACGTAGGATTGCCGCCAGATCCAGGGACAATTCGAGATCGATTGTGAGTGCTGCGATGGCCTCATTTATGTCCAGTTGCGCGAAGTCGTCTAGCTGGGGCAATCCTCGCCAGTCGATTCGCAAATCGACGCTGTGCTCCCCATCGTAGGCATTGGCCTGGATGAGGTTATTGAACACCAGGCTGTTCTGAATCGCTATTACGGCCAGTTGCTGACCCAGTTCGGTCACCTGCGTCTTGACTGTTCCCTGACTGGCATTGACCTGTTGCTGCAAATCCGCCAAAAGCTGGTAGTAACTGCGTATCAATTCGGTGCTGATTTCATTGACTTCGCTGGTCCAGTCCAGGGAAGCCAGCGGAAATTCACTTTCGATAGAGTCGATGCGCAGGCGTTGATAAATGTCTAGCAGCTCTGCACCCATCGAGGAGAGTTGCAGGCGTGAGTCTGCCGAGATAGCCGAGATGTTGAATGGGAATGGGCCGAGGCTTTGGATGGCAGGAATTGCCAGGTGTGCCGAGCCGGGGGCCAGCAAGTCGTTGATTTGCTCCGTAGTCGATTCCAGTTGCAGCCCATCCAGCGTGAATCCGAACTGCGAATTACCCTGTTGCGCCTGCAGCCGTCCCATGGATAATTCAATTTCAGCAGATTGGTCGGAGTTTGCTACAAGAAGTCCGGTAAGTCCTTCGAAAACCACTTCGGCGCTGCTATCACTATAGTCCACACCGGAAACGTCCAATCCAACGGTCAAAGATTGATCGAAGCCGGCGGTCAACTCGAAGAGTATGTCGGGCAGTTCGAAAGGGATTTCGGTTAAGGCTTCGCTAATCGCCGGATTGTTAAATGTCGGCCGGATCTCCGCGTAGGCAAGCCCGAGACGAATACCATCCCGGGCGATCAGCAGGGGACCGTGCTGGATATCGAAATCTAACCGCAGTGCAAGTTCTTCGACACCAATGGGTCGGTATTTCACCTCCAGCGAAGTCGAGGTTCTGAACCAACCGCTGGAAAAGCGGATCTCTTCGATGTCCAGCTGGCTACGAGTCTCCGGTGGAATGAGCTCAATCAGCTCAGTAACCGTGGCATCCTTGATGCCGCTTCCCACGACGCGGGGCGTTATGCCGAAGATGGCAATAAGCAGCAGTAAAACGCCTATGGCAAGCTGTAGCGAGCCGGTACGCATGGAGAGATCTCAAACGGATATATAACACAGACCACTATAACAGGTAATAGTTACAGATAGCAGAAAGGCAGAAAGTGGCGCCACAGAAATAGAATAGGAAGTGGCGCCACAGAACTCCAATTTTCTAAGACAAATCAGCTGAAACAGGCAATCAACAGTTCTGCTCCTTTATCAGTTGTGGCGCTCTTCTGTGATCTTATAGGCACAGCGGCGTGCTCCCGCCAACAGATGATCGATCCGCTCAATCTTTGCCTGCTCGCTGAACAGGTCTTGAAACATAGCCAACTCAGACCTGCAGAATTGCTGGCAGTTCTCGGCCGCCGAACAAATAGGGCAGTGGTTTTCGATCAGTAGCCAACCACCGGGTATTAAGCGAACCTCGGCCATATAACCTTCATTACTCCTCAATTCAGCTAGTTTTTCGATACGCTGTTGCAACACATCGCCAACAGCGATTAGCGCATCGCGGTACTGGTGAAGTAATTGTTCGTTGCGTTTGTCGACCAGCTTATTAAGGCTTTCCTCGCCGAGGGTGCTGCGGATCACGTCGATGAGTTCCAGAGTGACCTGGGAATGGCTGTCGGGGAAGTATTGGTGGCCGGCCTGAGTCAGTTTCCACAGGTGCACTGGGCGGCCACGAGTCTGTTTCTCCTCTGAAGTCTGGCCCACTATGCCTTTCCGCTCGAGGTCAATAAGGTGCTGGCGCACTCCCATGGTGGTTATATCCAATTGTTTTGACAGGATTTTCACAGATTGTGGACCCCGCGTCTTAAGGCGGTGCATGATCTGTTCCTGACTCTTGGAATACTCCATTAGCGATACCCCTGGCTTTGTTCACTTTGTCGGCATCTTAAACAAAGTATTTACTTTATTTAATTGTTTACCGGTAGCAAGCATATAGTAAAGTAATTACTTTATTAAAATCAAATTTATGACATATAAGGACTTTATAATGCAATTACTTGAGCATATACACGTAACCGTAGATTCTATGGGCGCTACAGAGAAATTTCTGTTACTGGCAATGCCCCAGCTACAACGCCGTGGCGCAGGAGACGCAGAGGGATTTGGCAACTGGGTTCATCTGGGCACGGAAGATTGCTATATCGCACTGACCGAAGTAGCGGGTGCAGTAATTCCAGGAGAGCTACGCCATATTGGTCTGGTGGTTGACGATATTGAAGGCCTGATGTCTCGCCTGGCGATCGCAGGTTTCCAGTCTTCCGATGAGAGTGCTCTGGACTCCCATCCGCACCGACGCCGAGTCTACTACTTCGATAAGAATGGTCTGCCCTGGGAATTCGTGCAATACCTGTCGGTCGATTCCGCCCTCAGGAATGACTATTCCCATTAATTCTGGCTTTGTTATAGCATGACCGGCTGATGTAAATAGGGTTAACGGACGCTAACAACTTACCTCCGATTTTCTCCACAGATAATCTGAGTATTTATTAAGTAGTCAGTGTCCCTTCCGGAAAGCTGCTGCAATGAACTTTAATCTGCCACTGTTGGTGACATTCATCGCCTATTTGTTGGGCATACTCTACGTGGGCATCAAGGCCTATCGGCGCACGCATGACCTGGGCGACTATATCCTCGGCGGCAGAAAACTGGGATCCGTTGTAACCGCGCTTAGTGTGGGTGCCTCCGACATGAGCGGCTGGCTCTTATTAGGGTTACCTGGCGCTATTTATCTATCCGGACTAAGCGAAGTCTGGATTGGTGTCGGATTGGTTATCGGCGCCTACTGTAACTGGATATTTGTAGCCAAACCCTTGCGTGTCTACAGTCAGCACGCAAGCAACTCATTGACTCTACCGGACTACTTCGAGAATCGCTTCAATGACCGAAGTAGAGTACTGCGTTTATTATCAGCCGTGGTAATACTCCTGTTCTTTACATTCTACACAGCATCCGGATTGGTCGGTGGTGCTATCCTGTTCGAGAATAGCTTCGGTCTCGACTACTCCGTTGCATTATTGTCGGGTGCGTTCATCATAGTGTCCTATACCTTTATCGGTGGCTTCCTGGCGGTTGTCTGGACCGATGCCATACAGGCTCTGCTTATGCTGGTAGCACTGTTGATTGCTCCTCTGACAGTATTTACCAGCGCCGGGGATTCGGCGGGAGTCTGGCAACAAATTCAGGCCGTTAACCCGCAAAGCACGGATCTGTTTGCCAACCTGACGCTGCTCGGCTGGGTGTCATTGATGGCCTGGGGGCTGGGTTATGTTGGACAGCCCCATATCCTGGCCAGATTCATGGCTATCGAAAGTCCGGCAAAGCTTGAATCCGCCAGACGCATCGCCATGTGGTGGATGATAATTGTTTTGCTGGGATCTATCGCTACGGGCATGGCTGGTATCGCCTATTTTTCCGACCAGCCGCTGGATAATCCTGAAACAGTTTTTATTGCCCTTAGTCAGAGTCTGTTTAATCCCTGGATTGCTGGAATCATAATAGCCGCTATATTTTCTGCGATCATGTCCACAATAGATTCACAGCTTCTGGTTTCTTCCAGCGTCATCAGCGAAGATTTCTATCGCGTCTTTATTCGTCCTCAGGCTTCTGAAAAAGAATTGTTGATGGTCAGCCGGGCAGCGGTAATTGCGATTGCCTTACTCGCGCTGTTGATTGCCGGAGACAGGGAGAGCAGGGTGCTGGATCTGGTCAGCTATGCCTGGGCAGGTTTCGGCGCGGCATTCGGGCCGGTAATAGTATTCTCGTTGTTCTGGAGAAAGATGACGGCTTTATCTGCAGTTGTGGGTATGTTGCTGGGTGCCGTCACAGTAGTCGTATGGTCAAACCTGAACGGAAGGATATTCGACCTGTATGAAATTTTGCCTGGATTCGCCTTCGCCTCAGTCGCAATCATTACCATCAGCTTGCTTAAACCGGAAGAGAACGACGCGACACTCAAACAATACGATAGCGCCCAGACTTTGCTTGCTACTGCCTAAGTCTCGTGAAGCTTGCCTTCGCGTTCATTGCCAAATTTGAACTGTCCCGTTATTTTTGCCATTAACAATTGAGCCTCGGTGTTGCTCATGGCAGAGACCTTGTCGAAGAATTTTCTGGCATCGGTCTTGTCGAGCGTCTTTACCATTACGCCGTTGCTGGAGATCATCACGCTACCCGACTTCAATGCAGAGTAGCTGAAGCGCGCTTGCTTCGGATTAGCCGCGAGTATCGGGTGCTTGCCGCATCTGGATATGCGGGATGCCATCCTCCAGATAGGGTTCTGACTCGGTGACAAATCCCAGCTCACAATAGAATTTCTCAAGGTGCTGTTGTGCCGAGATCGTGATCGTTTCGCCAGGCCAGTATTGCTGGCAATATTCCAGAGACTTGCTCATCAATCGCTTGCCAAAGCCGTCGCGGCGTATGGATTTTTGAGTGATTACGCGTCCGATAGACACGGTCTGATACTTAACGCCAGGTGGTAACAGGCGCGCATAGCAAAGTAATTCGGCATCCTGCATGGCAGTAACATGCAGGGCATCCTGATCGCAATTGTCCATATCCTGGTAAGCACAGTCCTGCTCCATGACGAAGACGTCCATCCTGAGTCGCAGGATGGAGTAGAGCTGGTGGGGAGAGAGCTCGTTAAAGCCGGTGCATTTCCACTGTAATTCTGACATCACGCTCAAGCTTACACAATTCAAGCTGGTGGGTCTGCACTGGATTTTTGTTGATTCGAAAGTTTCGAACTTGTGCGTGATATACTTCTGCCCCTCAAGCCCCAGTGGCACAGCTGGATAGCGAAACCCTCGAGCAATTATCCTCTGGGTTGGTATCCTACTAACAACTTAGCTGCTCTCTGGTTGAGTCCCCTCCTAAGGGGAGCTCCATTCTAAAAATGCGCTGGCCCAGACTACGACAAGCTCCATGGCTTGCAAGCTGCTGTGCTGACGCAAAGAACCGAATTGAGTCATGCTATACTTTTTGTACCCAAGCCCCGGTGGCACAGCTGGATAGCGCGGCCCCCTCCTAAGGGGCAGGTCAGAGGTTCGAATCCTCTCCGGGGCACCATACACAAGGGCTTATAGCTAGTTTAGTATTTCTATTTCTTCTAAATACTCTTTGTGTGACCAATGTGTCGCCCTCTGCTCGATACCTCAATTGATGCCCGTCAATATTCAACCTAGTTTAGCCTTCTCATGGGGCAGCCACGTCGGCTATAGCCAATGCCTTACCTTTCCTATAAGCGGTAGAAACCTCCGGTTGTCTTTAGTAAAAATCTAATATTGACGGATTAGCAATAGAATCTGATAATACGCAGGTGAATATCACTAAAATAAAGAATTCAGCTGCAAAAGTAGCGAGTAGATTGCGGGGTTTATCTGCTCGCGACCTATTACCTTTCTTGCTGACTTTCTTATTTACTTTCGTGCAGGGTGCTGGATTAGTCCATAACCATGACGGTGATCTGCAACAGGAATTTGACTGTAATATCTGTCTAAAAAACGGTTCAAACAATGATATCGCCAGTAGTACAGGGCATTATATCAAATTTCAAAGGCTTTCAGTCGGATTTTCAGAGCTAATAGCGCTGGCCCCGCTCTATCGGATAGTTCCTACCAAGTCTCGTTCTCCTCCTAACGCATAACTCAAAAATTTATTTTTAATTTTCGTTACATAACATAGTTGCTCGTATAGGGCGGCCGTGTTTTTTTAGCTTATTGCATAAAAAAGTATTCGTATAGGAGCAACCGATGGGGCTGCCTTTTAGACATTCAAAACTATCAATATGTATAGGTGTAATTTTAACCACTGGCTATCAAGTAAATGCTGCTGAACAAGCCCATAACGAAGATATGTTAGAGGAAATTGTTGTTACTTCAGCGTTTAGGACGTCTGAAGCAGAGACGGCTATGCCGATAGGTATTCTGGCCGGTGAGGCGCTTAGAGAGAAAGCTGCCAATTCTCTAGGAGATACGCTGAAAAATGAAATCGGGGTAGCGGTTGCTTCCTTTGGTACCGGTGTTGGTCAGCCCATTATTCGAGGTCAGGGTGGAAACCGAGTTAGGGTTCTTGAAAACAGCGTTGGTGTGATAGACGCTGCTGCTGTGAGTCCCGACCATGCTAATGGGGTTGAAGCTCTAGTAGCCGATCGAATTGAAGTTGTTCGCGGGCCCGCCTCACTTCTTTATGGTAGCGGTGCAATCGGCGGTGTCGTGAATGTCATCGATAATCGAATTCCTACTCGGCTTACTGAAGAAACTGAGTTCCAGATTGAGCAGAGCCACAACTCGGTTAACGATGAAGACAAGACTGTTTTTCGCTTGGACGCATCAAGTGGGTCTTTTGGTTTTCATCTCGACGGCTTTAAACGAAAAAGTAACAATGTTGAGGTAGACGGCTTTGCTGTTGATGAATTTGCTATGGAAGAACTGGAAGAGCATATCGAAGAGACTCTTGGCATGCATCACGATGATCACGACGACGACCATGATGAACACGAGGGAGAAGAATTCACCAACACAAACGGATTCATCGGTAATTCTGATTCTAAGGCATCAGGCGGTACTGCAGGCTTTTCATATGTTACTGATCGCGGTTTTGTCGGTTTCTCGGTAAGTGAATTAGATAATGAGTATGGCCTTCCTCCTGGCGCCCACTCTCATGGCCACCATGAAGAAGAGCATGAAGAAGGTCACGAAGAAGTGGAGTTCGTTCGACTGGATCTTGAACAGACTCGCTATGATTTCAAGAGCGGATTAAGTTTTACTAGTGGCTGGGTCGAAAGCTTAAGTGCCGATATCGCTTTGACCGATTACCAGCACGGCGAGGTTGAATATTTTGAAGACGGGGGTAGTGAGGTAGGGACGCTTTACGAATCTGAGGGTTACGATAGTCGGTTTACTCTTACCCACGCGCCCATGGGAGATTGGACTGGTGTCTGGGGGCTGCAATTGTCAGATACAGAATTTAGCGCCACTGGGGAGGAAGCCTTCATTCCAAAATCTGACATAACCTCACTTGGGCTATTCGCCTTAGAACGATTTACCGGCACGAATTACACTCTGGAGTTAGGGGCACGTTACGAAAATAACGAAATTGATGCGGGATTGTCTTGTGACTATGATGACTCATCATCTAGCATCAGCAGCAACCTGCTATATGACTTGAACGACGAGTCAAACTTTTTATTTGGTATTTCCCATTCACAAAGAGCCCCTCGGGTTGAGGAGCTATTTTCAAATTCCTCTAACGTTGAAAGTCCATGTGCTCTCATTGATCACGACGATCATGATGATGAGTTGGTCTTGCATGCAGCGACTAACCTTTTGGAGATCGGAAATGCAAATCTTGACTCAGAAACATCTACTAACTTTGAGATTGGCTATCGAAAGCACTCAGGATCATGGACTGGCGAGATAAGTGCTTACTATAACAATATAGATGACTACATCTTTTTGGATATTACCGGCGAAGAAGTCGAAGAGCAGGAGGTTGCTCGGTATACCGCGCGCGATGCAACATTTAAGGGAATTGAGGCGCAAGTTAGCTATAATATATTTGAGTCTTCGGAAAATAATGCAGTGCTGACTGTTTTTGGTGATATGGTAGAAGCAGAATTTGACAAAGGCGGTAAGGTTCCAAGGATACCTTCTTCGAAATTAGGTGCAGAGATTCGTTACTTTGGTAACGATTGGAGCGCGCATGTGCATGTAACTCGTCACGGAGAGCAAGATGATGTCAGTCGTCTGGAACTGAAAACAGACGGCTACACTCTTCTGTCAGTCTATGCGGATTATCACTTGCAAGTTGGTGATGGGAGCGAGGTAAAACTTTTCGTTCTAGGTGACAATCTTCTTGACGAGGAGATTAGAAACCATACTTCGTTGCTTAAGAACTATGCGCCAGAACCTGGCAGAGCGATAACGCTAGGATTGCGTTACAAGTTTTAGTAGGAGGCTTCTTCTTGACTTGCTTCTGCGGTTGCGTCGGCAACCGCAGACGGGACGAAGTCACCTTCGAAGCTAACTAATTGGTCATCGATACTTGAAAGTCTAGAATTTGGTGCCGAAGGCCGGACTTTAACAGTCTTTATAATCAATAGCTTACGTTGATTTATACGATATACCCATCAACCTACCCATCATAACCGTTAGCTCAGGTCGCCTTTTACCCCCCTAAATTATCATTAATGGGTGACCCTGCATATAAGGGTCGGGGGCTTTCCCCCTCCCTTAATAATTACAGTTGCCAACCCCATACTTAAAAGTTAATTTCAAAAAAAACTCCAATTTCTGGAGACCAATAGGGAATCTGGGCCATGATCGCATTATTTGATTTGAACAGCTCTTTCGAGTTTGACCCTAAAATTGACCGATGGTGGTCAACAAAACCTCCTGAGTTATCCTCTGTAGCAAGAACGTGGTTTGAGGTTATGAAAATGTGTGGGCCTGATGTCAGAGAGAGTCTGCACAATGGCTATCCCGCCGCCTGTTTGGATGTGTACCCCTTCGCTTACGTTGACGCGTTTAGGTCACATATCAATGTCGGACTTTATTGTGGTGCCTTTCTTCCAGATCCACAGGGGATTCTTATCGGCACGGGTAAACGAATGCCCATGTCAAAGTCAACCTCGATAATCAAGTTGATTCCGAAGCGTTACAAAAGCTTATCGAAGGCTCCTATCAAGATCTTAAGATTAGGCTTTCTGAGAAATAGTATTTAGTGGATTTCATGCTAAAGATCAAACTTGATGCATACTAGGAGTTGGTGTTAGTGGGCAGGCGATGGGTGACCTCATGACTCAACGTTACGTCTTAATGCCTTGAATACTTTTGTTTCCCAAGGTCTTAGCGTTAACAACATACTCATGCCCTTTTTTTTGATTGATAGGCAGCTTGGCATCTTCCAAATGCAAATCATTCAATTCGTCCGCTAATTTGGTAATCCTATTTTTAATTATCTCAATTGATTTGTCCGAAAGGGATGAACTAGCAAAGATACGTGATTCGTGTTGATGATCAAACTTAGATTCAAAGAATTCTGATTGTAGCTGTTTCTCAAAAAAGGTTTCTATCGGCCCGGACTTGATCCAGCTAAATTTTCTGGAAATGAGAAGCGTATATTTATTCCCTGGTAACACATTGATTAGTTTCATCCTGTCCAGTTTAGCCATAATATTAATACCATTGTGCTCCGTAAAATCGTAAGCTGTGATTATTTCTTCAAAAGTCCAACCATTGAACAGACAATGAGCAAAACACAATAGCCTTATGTCACCAGCAAGTTCTTCTTCTTGCTTCAGCGTGAGCTGATCTATCTTTTGTGATTCTTGTTCGATTAGAGCAATTAAATCCAAAAGATCGATTCCAAGGAAATCGGAGATTTTCTCAATTCGTTTGAGCGTGAAGTTTCCTTCAGCAAACAATCGTTTGATACTAGCATGCGAAAGAGAAAGCACTTCCTTTAGATCTGCGTAGCTCTTCCCCTGATGTTTTAACTCAAGTTTGAGGGCGCCTATCAGTTGATCACTCTGACCCATAACAATACCCCACTCCATCAGACAGTACTTTCATAGCCCATCTTATAGTCAATTTATCTAGCCCATCAGAATATTGCAATATGCAGGATATCGAAGTACATAGATACAAAGTGGATGATGGAGGGGGTGTAAGGTAGGGATTATTAATACTGACAGTCGCATACAGTGCTACTTGCAGGATTGTGCTTGTATCGTTTTCTATCCTGCGTACTATCAGGCCAGCTGTTTGACCCAATACATTAAAAATTTAAGGAGTACTCCATGCGCAAGTGGTTGCCGCTTCTCCTCATCACTCTTTGTCAAAGTGCTATCGGGCTGGACGAATCTGAGTTATCAACCTATCTAGAACAAATTCTCGAAGAAAGGAATATTCCTGGTCTTCGTGCTGCTATTCGTACCGTCGATGGAAATATTATTAGTTCAGCAGTAGGTCTTGCTGATAAAGAAGCCGATATTCGATTGACGAACGATGTCGGCATGCCTGGGGGAAGTACAGGCAAAACTTTTGTCGCGGTACTCACCATGATGCTAGTAGAAGAGGGCATCTTATCAACTGACGATCTGGCTTCTAAATATTTAGGGGATAGGGAATGGTTTCACGATTTGCCAAACGCTGACGAGATTCGAGTAAAACATCTGTTATCCCACTCCTCCGGCGTTCGAGATTATATGGACAGTGTACGCTGCAATATTTCTTCCATATGGCGCATTCTCAGAACAGGCAGTAATAAATTTGAACCCGAAGAATTAATTAATTGTGTATTGGACCGCAATCCGTTATTCCCCGTGGGCGAGGGATTTTATTACACAGATACTGGTTATCTTGTGCTTGGTCGATTGATCGAAGCAGCCTCTGGGCGAGAATATTACGATTTACTGCAAGAAAAGATTTTAGATCCGCTGGAGTTGCATCAGATCAGGCCGCAAGACAGAGAACTACTGCCGGACATTACACCAGGCTATGCTTCCGGTGCGCGTAACCTGCGCAAAGATGGCACCGCAAAGTACAACCCCATGAGCGAATGGACCGGTGGTGGGCTTGTCACTAACCCGACAATGCTTGTTAAGTTTTACGGTGCATTAGTGGAGAATCGCATTGTTTCACAAAAAACCTTGGATCAAATGCTAGAAGGCGAATGGCAGAATCCAGAAGATCCGAGTTTTCATTATGGGTATGGGCTATTTGTCTACAACAATTCCAGTTCTTTTGGACACGCCGGTATGTGGCCTGGTTATAGGACTCATGTAATTCACTATCCGGAGACACGCACCACTATTGCTGTGCAATCGAATCGAGATGGTAGAATCGATTTGCCTTCCGTGGTCGCAGGCATTAACAGTAGGGCTACTGATGTCTCTAACCCGCCACAAACGAAGTTCTAGCCCCCTTAATCCATCCAGCCGACAGACCAAGACAAAAGGACGAAGCCCATGGGCGAGGTCGTACAACTCAGTAATTATCGAAACTCTCCAATAGACAAGTCGGTGGATAATGGTGCTGATAGCCTGGTTCCTATTGAATTTGCGATAGGTAACAATGATCGAAACGCCTGTATTGCCAAGATCGCCGAGTATGGTGTGGGGTCCATTCACATCCGTATGTTCAATGAAGAGCCGCGTTCTCTGTTATATCTGGTGGGCGTCAATGATGCGATTTGCCTGAATAAGCGAATTCTCGAAATGGAAGAATTTTCTGACGAGGAGATTGCTCAACGCATCGACCTTATACAGATGCTCGAGAATATGGATCTCTCCACGATGGATTGTATGTGGGATTCCTTTGCCCTGCAGGATCAGCACTCCACCTCCTAGCCGGTTAATCCCGAGCTGCCCTGAAGTTTCCCTCTATGTCCCGATCTGCGTCTGTTCGCCGTAGGCCAGTGGGAGTAGTTGCAGAGCCAGGTCTGCCTGGTCAGATAACGTGAATAAGGCG
>Ga0187827_10001643_pt1 | contig 32402 bp, 20 predicted proteins | sample ETNtaG_39_FD_167969 | JGI IMG/M metagenome (GOLD analysis project Ga0187827, IMG submission 167969) | Marine microbial and viral communities from oxygen minimum zone, Eastern Pacific Ocean - ETNP2014_SV_150_PacBio MetaG (Illumina Assembly) | ecosystem: Environmental > Aquatic > Marine > Hypoxic...
GGCCCAGGCCTGCCGTCGCCGATGAGCTTTCCGTTCACCTTTGTCGCCGGGCAGATGCCGAATGGCGTGCTCGAAAGGAATGCCTCGTCCGCATTCACCACATCATAAAGCTGGAGATCCTGTTCTATGAACGAGATGCTCAGTTTGCCGGCAAGCTCGATCACCACGTCACGGCTGATGCCGGGCAGGATGTTCCGCAAGGTGGGGGAATGAATTGCGCCATCTTTTGCCAGCAGGAAATTAGCTCCCGAACACTCGGTTATGTTGCCCTGCAGATCCAGAAGCAGGGAGGTCGCATCAGGATCGACCAACTGCGTCTGCGAATCCGCAATGTGCCAGTGAAGGCGGCTGCGGTATTTCATCTTTGAATCAAGGCACTGCGGCGGAATGTGCCGGATGCTCGGCGTCACAACGTGATAACCGTGGCGCATAGCGTCCGCGTAATAGGAGAAATCCAAGGGAAAGGTGTGCGCGCACAGTGTGGGCTTCGACTCTTCTTCGCTCAGCGTCCGACACGCGTAAAGGGGTACTTTCCCCGCGGTAGAAAAGTGAATGAGCCCGAGCTCCACATCGGTCGGTAGCAACCGGGCATTTTTTGCTACGAGCTCGGTCGAGATCTCGACCAGCTCTTCTTCGCTGACGACAGGCTCGATGGATGCATGCCGCAACGAACAGAACATCCTCCTGACGTGCGCTTCGAGTCTGAATGGGATCTGATGGTACGTGCGCGTCATTTCGGTCACCGTCGCGCCCAGGACGATGCCTTTGTCATAAATCGGCAGTTTGGCTTCGGATACGGGGATGAACTCGCCGTTCAAATAAGCTTGCGGTTCCTGCATGTGTTCCCTTCTTGAGTTTTCGTTTCCAATGAGGAGAGAATATATTCCCAATTCCCGATTTGGGGAAACTGCAAATCCCACATGAGCAAGGAGACACACATGGCGACCTACAATGTTGCCCTGATTGGAACAGGCCGAGTCGGCTACCAGTTCGATTTCGATCCGGAACTGCCGGATAACCATGCGAGCGCGGTGACCAGAGAAGACCGAACGGAACTCGTTGCAGGCGTCAATCGCGGCCGCGAGAAACTCGAACAGTTCGGCGAGCGGTTTCAGGTGGACGCTCTCTTTCACGATTACGAAAAGATGCTCGACGAAGTGCAGCCGGACATCTGCATCATTGCCACGCACCCGGAGCTCCATTGCGAAATGGTGATCGGCTGTGCGGCTCGTTCGACCACTAAAGCCATCATCTGCGAAAAGCCGATGGCACTTTCCGTTGGCGAATGCGACCGGATGATCGAAGCCTGCGATCAGGCCGGAATCCCTCTGCAGATCAACCACAACCGCAGATGGTCGGCCGAATGGAATTATGCGAAGCAACTCATCGACGAAGGTGTGATCGGCAAGCTCAATCACATCTATGTCTCCATGGAGGGCTGCAAGCCTTCACCCTCATGGCGCAGCGAGAACGAAGGGCCGCTCCTACACGACTTCACCCACGCATTCGATCAGATGGACATGCTCGCGGGCGAGATCGACTGGCTCTGCGGCATGGCCGAGCAGCGCATGCGACCGTGGGCAGTTGAAGATTTCAGTGCTGCCATGATCCGCTTTAAGAGCGGTGTAACCGGACTGATTCACGGGGCGGAACTCACCGATTTCCAGAGCTTCGATTTCGAGCTCCGTGGCTCGGAAGGCGTCATTCGAATCCAGGCGGAGAAGATTGAATTGCTCCAATCCGTTGAACGAATGGTCGAGCCGGACAGCGGTTTCAGGTGGGCCTCGCTCGATCCAAAGGAGATAGATCATCCTGCGCCGGTATCCACCTATGTTCTCGCACTGGAAGAGTTGCTCGATGCCCTGGAAGGCAAGGCCACGCTCCGCAGTGACGGCCGGATCGGCCGGAGATCGATGGAGGTGGTCATGGCGATCTATCAATCCCAGCTCAACGACTGCGCCAAAATTTCGTTCCCGATTTCGATGATGGGTTCCGGTGTCGAGGAACTGAGGAAAGCAGGAGCTTTCACCGATCAGACCCAGTAGGCCAGGACGAAGGATTCTTTACGAGCCAATGAATGCGACGCTGCGAATGATCACCGAGTGTTCGGATCTGGTTGTGCGAGAAGTGACACGTGCAGTGGTATATTGAAACTTGCCCGGGGCCAACGTGGCTCTGGACCTGCGATCTCACAATGGACGCAAAAGGATTATTACCATGACATCCAAAGAACGTGTTCTGGCCGCAGTGCAACGGAAACATGCAGATCGCCTGCCCTTCTACATCATGGGCTTTTACGGCGAAGAATCGCAGCAGACGATTAAAGACTATTTCGGCATGGAGGACATGGAGAAAATTTACGACGAGCTTGGCATTGATGTACGCGGCATCGGTGGGAGCTGGTGGAAGGTACCGGAACGGCTGGACGAAAACGGGAACAAGCGCGAACTCTGGGGAGGCGGCGGGCCGCCCTACACCGAGGAGGTCTACACGCGCCCTCTGCGCCACGCGGAGACCGTTGCCGATATCGAAGCTTACGAATGGCCGGATCCTGACTGGCTCGAAATACTGCCCATCGAGCCGGAGCGCCGGGAATACCTGTCCCGCCATTTTGTCAACCTTGGCTGCGACCCGGTCTGGTGCAAGCTCGCAGACCTCATGTCGATGGAGCCGCTGCTCATCAACATGAAAGAGAACCCGGCAATCGTCGAAGCCGCGGCAGCACAAATCGGTGACTTTCTTTACGAATCAACCCGTCGGCAGTTGGAGGCCAACGGGGACCTTATTGACTGCTTCCATCAATGGGACGACTACGCGACCGATACGACGCTCTTTTTTTCCCTCGAAGACTGGCGCCGGTTTTACAAACCCGCGCTGGCCCGGCTCTGGGAGCTGGTAAAGTCTCACGACAAACTCATCTGGTATCACTGCTGCGGGGCGATGAGCGATCTGCTGCCGGACCTGATCGACATGGGCATCGACATCCTCGAACCGTGCCAGGTGCATCTGCCGGGCATGTCCCCGGAACGCCTGAAGCGCGACTTCGGCAAGGACGTTGTCTTCTACGGTGCGATCAACACCCAGCAGACGCTGCCGAGGGGAACGGAGGAAGACGTGCGCCGCGAAGTCCGGGAGCGAATCAGCGTCCTGGGCTCAGACGGCGGCTACATAGTCGGCCCCGATCATTCCGTCAATAAAGACGTGCCCCCGGAAAACGTTATCGCCCTTTACGATGAGGCCGCAAAGTGCGGGAGTGCGTAGAGGCAGTAACGAATGAAAAACCACACCAACCACGAGAACCATCATGAATTTCCCTTCAAAGGACGTTTCCATCATTCGGGACCTGGCGAAACGCGTGGCTGAAGTCGCAGCGCTTCCTGAACAGGCAGAGAAGGCTGAGCTCTGGCGGCAGCACAATAATCTGGAGTTGAAACGGCCGCTGGTACTCATTTTTCCTGAAGGCTCGTGGCGGGAGGCTATGCCTGGCGACGTTTTACAGACGACGGATCCCACATGCCGCGGGTACGAACGGGACCTGCGAGTAAGGCTCTACCATCATGAGCATCTGAAGGACGACAACGTCATTTCCGGAACGGTCCATACGCCGATTGTTGTCCACAATTCCGGGTACGGTGTCTCTGCGCATACTACGCGGCCGAAGCATCCAACCGGTGCAGCCGGCTACGATACGGTCATCTCCACGGAAGAGGATTTCTTTGAGAAAGTGCGCAAGCCGGAAGTCACTGTCGACTGGGAGGAGTCCGAGCGCCGTTACGAGGAGGCATGCGCGCTGTTCGACGGGATTCTTCCGGTGGAAAAGAAAGGCGGCTCTTACTCAGGTTTTGCCGTTGTCGATCTTTTCTCCCAGTGGCGAGGGTTCGGGCAACTGCTCCTCGACCTGGCTGACCGGCCGGAGTGGCTGCACCGCTGCCTTCAATTCCTGACGGACTGCACGCTTGCCAACCTGGATAAGCTCGAAGCCGAAGGCGCGCTCGGTCTGAACAACAAAAAAGACTACGTCGGTTCGGGCGGCGTGGGTTACACGGATCAGTTGCCTCAGTCGGACTTCGACGGCACGCACGTGCGCACCAGAGACTTGTGGGGCTTTGCGACCGCGCAGATCTTTTCTGAAGTATCGCCGGCAATGCACGAGGAGTTCGCGCTTCGCTATGAGATTCAATTTCTGTCGCGTTTCGGCCTGAACTGCTACGGGTGCTGTGAGCCGCTGCATCTCAAGATGAACGAAGTCAGGAAGATCCCCCGGCTGCGGCGTGTTTCGATGAGCCCGTATGTGGATCTGGCCAAGGGAGCGGAAGAAATCGGTGACCAGTACATCTATTCACGCAAGCCCAACCCCGCAATCCTGGCCTCGGTCGCATGGAATCCGGATGCCGTGCGGAAATCGACTCGCGACGACCTCGAGAAGACTCGTGGATGCATTGTCGAGCTGATCATGAAAGACACCCACACCGTCAATGGCGAGCCGCACCGCCTGGCCGAATGGGTGCGCATAGCAAAAGAAGAAGTCGATGCCTTTATGAATTGATGCGAACGGGAAGAATCGGGAAGCGGCAACAATGCTGATGCACAATTATTCATCGGCAACCAGGAAGAGACCATCCCGCTCGCCGACCGACACCTTCTCGCCGACAGGCTGCCCGTTGTTCACCTGAGTGTCCTGCATCGGATGCGCCTTGATGCGCCGGAAGCGTTTGCCGGGGGCGATCTCTGCCAGATCGAATGTGTAGTCGTGATGTGCGGGGTTCACAAGCACGAGGCCGTTGTCGAAGCGGCGAAACATCGCCTCCGGGTGTGCGTGCACTGACATGTCAGCGATCCACAAGTCACCGCTGCCTTCGATAGAAAACTCGAGATCGACGGAAGGTGTCCGGACCTCACGGAAGTAAAACGTGGATTCGAACCACTCCGCACCGGCGAACGTCATGTAGCGTTTCGGCTCGGTCGTCTTGACTCCGGGCCGGCCGGACAGCACGCGGACGTCACCCCAGGAGGAGTGATCGGTGGTGCTGTTGTTCTTCGGGCCACAGTCAGTGATGAATTTCAGCGACGCGCGCTTTCCAGCCCACTGTGAGAGCGAGACACTGTGCGATCTCCAACGCCACTCCCTGATGTGCCGGTCGAAGATGGTCGCGACTTCGCCGTCGGCCGGCTTCAGCAGCACACGAAACGTTACACCGTCGCTCCTCGTTTCGGCTTTCTTGGACAGGCCGGTATAGAAGGCCAACTTGCCCTGGTCGGGAACGGTAACCGTTCGCTCCCAGTAGGTGTAGCCCACGCCACTTTTATAGGGAGGATGGCAAAGGTACGCGGGATGGCCCTCTCCGTCGATCATGCGCCTCTGGAAGTAGCGCACACCTCCACCGGTTGTCCTGTCGTCAGGCATCTCCTCTTTACCGCGGATCCGGACGCCCCTTTCCTCCGGCAGCTCGGATCGCACGAGCATGCCCTGGTCGGCAGCGATTCCGACCCACGTGAGCCGAGGGACAGCGGAGGGATATCCCTTGAGCGAAGCAGCTCGCATACGCATGGTCACAAACAGATCGCGGCCGACTGCAGGCACGCCGGCCAGCAGGAACTTGCGCGCCTCCCGGTCGCTCTCGCCGAAGCTCACGCGCAGCCCGTTGTCGTCGCGCTCGAAAAGGGCTCCGTCGCCGGACCACTTCGACAGAAAAGCCGGCGGCATAGTCTTACCCTGGCCACGCAGCAGGTCGGGCTGTTGCTTTGCCAGGCAAACAGCTTGCCCCGTGGGCTGTCCGAGCCAGCCGAGTTTCTCGTCCGTGCCCTGCCATAGCTCATCCCACACCCCAATCAGCTCATTCTTGCCCTCTCGGCGCGGAGGAGTGCTGTAACACACTGCGGCGTCGAAGCATTGGGCGACCGCGAGCACGAGCCGGTGTCTGGAGAACGGTACGTCGGGCCGCTTGCGAGAGCCGGGCGTATCGCCGGCCATGGTGTACTTGTGGTTGATGTAGCTGAACCTGGGCTCACGTGCGAACGCGGCCCAGAACCTGTGCCTGTTCATGCCGCCCGACCAGTCGCTTATCTCCCAGTCGGCCAGCCACGGCCAGCCTTCGCTCTCGATGCCGTTAAGCTGTCCGAAAGCGCGTTGGCCACGCACGGTGCCGCCGTCGGCCTGGATCACACGATCCTCTCCGAGCTTTTGTCGCAGCTGTCGGCAGAACTCGAACACCCCGACACTGTATGTGTTCACACCATCGAAGTGTCCCGCGTCGGCCTCTCCGTCTGCGTCCATGTCGAGACCGCGGTTGCCGCTGCGTGGGCCGCCGTGTTCCCAGTGCAGAACGTCGAACTCGACGCCGTCGAATGCTGCCAGCGCGCCGCCCGGCAGGAAACGATCACCAAAATCATCCACGAGCACATCCACGCAGTTGCGGCCCTCAGCGTCACGAGGACAGCGAGTGGAGTAGTTGTAGAACCAGAGCAGGTTCGATCGTTTACCCCAGGGTCCTTCAGTCGCATGCGGCGCAATGTATGCTCTGCCCGCAGGGAACTGCAGTGGCTTGGTGCCGAAGGCCCCGCGCCTGATCTTGAGAACTTTGCCCTTGTTGTCCTTTGACAGTAGTTGCACCTGCTCCGCGACGTGCCAGTTGGGCTTGCCGTTCTCATCGAGCATACAGATGCCGATGTCGACGTTCTTGTCGATGTAGCGACCCATCTTCACGCGAAATCGAGAAGGGTCCTCAACATGTACCTCGCACTCGCCTGTTTGCGCCGGGAGGTCCTTCGTGATCTTGCACCCGACGTAATAGACCCAATGACCCGCGAAGAAGCCGCCGATGCCGTCGCGCGGGTCACGAGAATTGCCGTTGTAGTGGAGCAGCACGACTTTATCGGGGTGCTGCTTTTTGAAGCGAGTGAAGATTGGGATGTTGGCCGAACGTCCCGGCACCTCTTCCTCAAGGGACTTGCCCATGATGCCGCTGAGCCGGGAGAAGGTCCTGTGCCACTGCTCATAGGTAAATCGACCCCGTTGAATAGCCGGCCCGCCGCCCTCGGCCGCTCGAAAGAAGAATGCCCGTGGATAATCGCGGCCAGCCAGTGTGGCGCGGGATTCTGCCCGGGCCGTTGAGGCTAAAGTGGCAAGCGCGATGGCGATGGCCGCGCGGCGATGTGTTACAGGCATCTGATGTCGTTCCGCAGATTAATCTTTTGGAGTTTCAGGATGGCAGGCGTCAAGCTTAACATTGGTCCACCGCCACGATGGTCGCAGAAAAAAGTGAAAACAGAAAGGCACCAGTTTGTGTCGAAGGGCTCTTTTGAGCAACATTGAGTCCCAGTGTCTGCCACCCATGGCTGGTGCAGGAGCGGACCTCTGACAGGCACAGGACTCACGTTGTAGTTGTTACCAACAGGACTCATATACGATGAGCGAGATGACATCCAAAGAGCGAATTCTGGCAGCGATGTGTCGCGAGGAAGTGGATCGTGTTCCTGTTGTCATGGATTTCTGGACGGCTGAACCTGAAGAACAGATGTTCAGTTGGGAAAGCCCCCGTGAACGAATCGCCTGGGATCGGGAATGGGGATTTGACTCGTGCCTTTATCTGCCATCTCCCTGGGAGGGAGATGGCGCGGCGAAAACAGACTCCGCCATTGAGCAGCGCGTCTGGGAGGAGAGTTCCCCTGACGAGCGCTACCCGATCCTGTGCAGCGAATGGACATCGCCTAAAGGCACGCTCACCTCTAAAGTGCGGAAGACCGATGACTACCCCTTTGACACCGTTCACTTTTTCCACGACTTCAATACGCCCCGCTATGTGAAGCCGCTACTGGCCAGCGGCGAGGACCTGCTTACTTTTATCGACATGGATCCATATCAACTCCATGCAGACCGAGCGTACGGGGAGTGGCGCGCTGAATGCAAGTCCTTGAAGCAGCTCGCCGACCGGGAGGGGGTCGCCGTTGGGTGCGGCGGCGGTACCGCGCTCGATTACCTCATCTGGGCCGCAAGAGCTGAAGAAGCGGTCCTCCTCGCCATGGACTACCCGGAGGAAACGCTGGCCTTCCTGGAATACCTCAACGATTTCAGTGACAGGAGGGTCGAATTGTGCCTGGAAGCTGGCGCCGATTTCGTCATTCGCAGAGGGTGGTACGAGTCAGCCGATTTCTGGTCGCCGAAGCAGTTTACGGAGCTTGCCGCGCCCTTCATTCAGCGAGAGGCGGACATCGTCCATCAGGCCGGGGCACGCTCTGTGTACCTGATGTGCACCGGTACCATGCCCATGCTTCCGGGGCTGAAGGAACTGGATTTCGACTGCCTCCAGAAAACGGAGCCCGTCCTGGATGACCAGGACCTTAGAGAGATCGTCAGTGCACTTGGCGAAAGAAAATCATTCTGGACCGGGCTCAGCGCTCCGATGCACATCGGCCTCGGCTCGCCGGAAGACGCTCGGGCGGCCGTTCGCACAGCGTTCGACATCTTCGGTCAGACAGGCTTCCTGCTCATGGCCGTTCCGTCCGTTCGGCGTCATTGGCCCTGGAAAGAGAACATCTCGGCCATGATGGATGAATACCGAGCCATTCTGCGGTGAGGCTGTTCATCGCAGCGCGCCCTGTAGCGCTGATTGCCTTGTCTTTGTCTGGCCCCGTCGGAATGCTCATTTCGACACAAGCAATTTGTGCTGGGCCTGATTATGATGGAAGGTTACAGGTGACAGTAATGTTCGATACTGGAGATCAATATGAAAAGTAATATCGCCCTTTCACTTGCTGGACTCCTCACCTTTTTCGTGAGTGGCGTGGATGCTCAGTTCAGTCGAGAAGGAACTGAAGCCTTGCGCAGGATGAACGCCAAGAATCGGGCCGTTTCTACCGCAACCTATAATCATGTAAAGACCTCGAGCCCGAGATTGATTCTCCGTGGCGAGGACAGGCAGGCCGAACTCGACAAGGCGGTGGCGAGAGCACTGGCCAAATACAAAGCTTCGCTTGCCAGGGTACCGGCTACCGCTCCTGCTTACACCCAGTACCGGGGCCTAAACAACTCATTCCGAGGGCTGAGCCACTGTTATGGCACTCGTTATGTCGTGCCGAAGATCTACCACCTTGGAGGCCCTGGCGGGCGGATCATCGTCAGTCCCCAGATCAAATATCTTCCCGGCATCGCGCCTTACAGATATTACGGCGTGGACTCAGGGCCGTGCGGCACCTCCGTCGTGATCATAAGAAATAAGTGACCGGCTTGGTCCGCAGTGACGCGTTTCATCGGCCCCGAGGCAGAAACGGCTGAAGCAGGTGACCGCGATCCTGTAGCCTTGCAGCCTGGGCGGCACATCAATCCAGTTGTTGTTCTGGAGTTGGGTCAAATAAAATCCCTCGCACCATTCCGGGCATTGAGGTACTAAAAACAGCATGTCCCTCTATTACTCTCGGGCTCCTGCCCGGATTGATTTCGGCGGTGGCGGATCGGATGCGCCTCCATTCTCATCAGATTTTGGTGGGCTCGTGGTGAATGCGGCAATCCGCAGGTATGTGCACGCAGAGCTGCGCGCTGATACGGCTAATACCGGAATACGAATCGTCTCCCATGAAATGGTGGAGGATGTCGTTCTGCCTTCTGTCGATGCAATCGAAGAGGATGGCCGGCTCGACCTGGTAAAACTGATTGTCAAGGAATTGAATCCAGACTTTGGATTCGAGCTGATCCTGGATGCGGATTTGCCACCTGGTTGCGGGCTGAGCTCCTCTGCCGCAGTTGGAGCGGCGACTGCGGCAGTAGTGGCGGAGGCGATGGGTCTCGAGATGAGTCAGTTACAGATCTTCCGATTGTCTGTGAAAGTCGAGCGTGAGATTCTCGGTTGGCCGGGCGGCAGCCAGGATCAATATGCGGCGGCGATTGGTGGTTTCAATGTGATTGAGTTTGATGGCCTCGAGGCTGGGGGACGCCGCCTTTCGATACCTGACAGACTGGTGTGGGAACTGGAGAAGAATCTGGTCCTCTGCCACACCGGCGCGGCACATCTTTCCGGGAGCATTCATACAGATATCAGGGCCGCGTATGCCGATCCCGATTCGCCATGCCGCCGGGCCATGCATGAGCTGAAACGCATCGGAGGCGAGGTGCGAGATGCACTCGAAGGCTCAGACCTTGATGGATTTGCAGAGCTGATGAATGAGAATTGGCGTTACCATCGGGACCTTCACGATTCATGCAATTCGGCCCGGCTTGAGGAGTTTTACGATATCGTCAAAAAGTGCGGCGCACCCAGTGCGAAGACCTGTGGTGCCGGCGGGGGCGGGTGTATCGTCGTCTATCATCCAGGGGCAGGACGGCGCGACATGATGGAAGAATTCAAAGCAGCAGGTGGGATGATCATGGATGTTTCTTTCGATCATGATGGGGTCGTCGCATGGCCTGCGATGTCTGACGATTCGAAACTCGATTGAGTTTCGCTCGGCAGCGCGATATCAATGTTTTCTTGCAGTTGCCTCTTCTCCGGTCGACGACATAAGCGATACCAGATTTGTGACGGGCAAATAAACATATGGCACAAATAGACAAGATTCTTCAGTTCATGGTGCAGCAGAAGGGCTCTGATCTTCACCTCAGCTCGGATGCGCCACCATACATCCGCGTGGATGGCGATCTGCTGAAGATGAATCTGCCATCGTTGAATGCCGAGCAGGTGAAGGGCTTGATTTATGAAATCATGCCCGAGCACAACCGTCAGCAATACGAAAAGACAAGTGACACCGATTTCGCTTACTCAATCGAAGGGCTGGCACGCTTTCGAGTCAACATTTTTGTGGATCGCAAAGGCCCGGGGCTGGTCATGCGAACCATTCCATCTGAGATTCTCAGTTGCGAGACACTCGGTGTGCCGGAAAAGGTGCGAGAGCTTTCTCAACTGCCGAAAGGGCTGGTCGTCGTCACGGGCCCCACTGGAAGCGGGAAATCAACCACTCTCGCCTCGTTGGTTGATGAGTGCAACACGACCCGCAAAGATCACATCATCACAATCGAGGATCCAATCGAATTCGTTCACCAGAACAAGGAATGTCTGGTCAATCAGCGTGAAGTTCACGTTCACACTCAGGGGTTCAATGCAGCACTCAGGGCGGCTCTGCGCGAAGATCCCGACATCGTTCTGATTGGAGAAATGCGTGACCTGGAGACGGTGAGCATCGCGATTGAAACCGCGGAAACAGGCCACCTCGTATTCGGCACACTGCACACCACCACGGCGGCAACTACGGTCGACCGAATTATCGACCAGTTTCCGGCCGACCAGCAGGACCAGATCCGTACGATGCTATCGACCAGTTTGAAGGCAGTGGTCGCTCAGACACTTCTCAAGAAGCGGGGCGGAGGACGCATTGCTGCGATGGAAATTCTGATAGTCAGCGCCGCTGTGGCGAACCTGATTCGTGAAGGAAAGACCTACAACATTCCCTCATCGATGGAGACCGGGAAGAAACAGGGCAACATGCCACTGAGCGACCTTCTGGTCAGTTATGTAGAACGGCGCCTGGTCGACCCATTGGAGGCATATATGAAGGCTATCGACAAGCTTGGTTACAGTGCCAAAATCACTCCGGTTCTGGTCAACCTGGTCAAGACCGGCCAGGTTCAGCCGATGGAGGGTCTAAAGGCCACAGCAGATCGCGATGGGCTGCTCAATGGACTTCAGGCGGCGGGTATGGCGAAGCAGCAAGTGGATCAGTTACGCGCCGTCGCTGCGCAGATAGCCGGCGAGGCCGAGGGTTAGACCAGACGCAAGCGATTCTGTCAGCCTCAAAATTTCGAGTGTTCCCTTCAGTAGTGCCTCGAAATGGTGGCGATCCCAATCGTTCACCGGTACGCCTGATTGAAAGATCTGTTCGGCCTGCAGAAAGGCCTCGGTTTCAGAAGGCGGGATCTCTTTCCATTTCGAGTCAAGGGCAGCGGCATACAAAAGGGCCGGGATGTGATTCGGATGGATCTCCAGAAACTTTCTGAGGTGATGTCGCGCTGAGCGTTCGTCTCCAGTGAGCAGGCACGACATGGCCAGTGGGTAGTGCCCTGTTGCAGCCCGCGCAATCAAGACTTGCACGATACGTGTTTCTTCTGATACCGGGCCCAGGCACTGAGCAAGAATCGGCATCCAATTGCCCTTCCGAATTCCCTCAGACACACCGCCAAAGTGAAATACCCATTTGCCATCGCGTTCCAAGGCCCTGACCAGCAGTCCATCGGTGTTGGGCGATTGTTCCAGTGCCTCATGGATGGATGGGTTTCGCGAAGAGTAGGGATGCGAGGCGTACTCTGTTTCCACGCAAAGGGCATCAGCAAACTCTCCGGTGATCAGGAAACCGGATGGGAACAGCGGCGCCACATTCCTTGAAGATGAGATGGTGTTGACCGATGCATTCCTGAAGTAATGGACTGACTGCCATCCCTGAATGCCTGCCAATGCCAACAGAGAAACCACTGCCACCGCCCGTGCCACCCTCTGTTTCGCAAAGGCGCGCGAGGCTGCCAGGAAAAGGGGCTGCCAGAATTGGAGCACTGTCAGCCACAACAGCAATGTGAGAGTGAGCCGCGCGGGCGTGGTGTGTGAAGCGTCGGGGCCAATGAAAGTCAGACCTGTGAGCTCCGTCAGGACCAGGTGGATCAGATAGAACAGTACCACGGCCCTGAGGCAGAGGAGGCACAACATGCATGACCCGATGGGGTCGGTGATCGGCTGTTCCGTTTCTGCGCGCCTGTCGGTTCTTACCAACAGACGGCCCAGGACCAAAGCGGCCAGGCCTGTCAGAGAAGGTATCAACAGAGTCTCGTATCTCAGAGGTCGATACTTGAGAAGGGAGAGCCCGGTAACAGTTGCAGCGAGCATGCAGACCAGAATCAATTCAGAAGAGATGAAGGCCGGCTCTTTCTCAACTGAAGTCTTTTTGCAGCCGGTTTCAGCTCGTCCGATCAATGAGAGCAAGAACACCCATGCCAGCAGAAAGGTGACAGGCATACGGACGAACAGGTTCGACTTGGCGCCCGCACTCAGGGTTCTTGATGGTGTCCCCAGGATGTAGCTCACGATTGGAGATGTTGACTCCTCGCCAACTGCGTCTACGAAATACTGGCCAAGCGGGGCATAGGCAGGTTCTATTTTGAAGTGAGTGCCAACCACGAACAGAAAAGCGAATCCAGCCAGCCAGGCAAAGGCAATCTTCACCAGGCGAGATCGTACCTGGGGAAGACTGAACCAACAGGACCAGAGGGCCAGCGCCATGGCAGCGACGTAGACCAGCCCGTGCAGTTTGACCAGGAAGACCATCACCCCCGCAAGCAAGCCTGAAAGGAATGAAAGCCGGAGATTGAGCGTTCGCAGGCAGACGAAAGAGAAAAGTCCAAACAGGTTTACCAGGTTCTCTTCAAGAGCCAGCCGGTTGTATTGGAAGAAAACATAGTTCGTCGCCAACAACATCCCCCCGCACAAAGTTGTCAAAGAATGCTGATCGCGGCAGAGAATGAGCATCATGCCAACACAGCTCAGACATCCCGCGATCACAAAAAGGAGGCGGCCCTGCCAATGTCCCAAACCGGTGGCCCACAGGACAATCCGGATGAATGCGGCGACGAATGGATTCGAGTTCGGATGAGTCGAGCGCGCTATGAAGCCCTGCTCTTCAAGGGTGGCCTGCCTCGCCGGCGAAATCACCGCGGGCCCGTCAGTGAAGGGCGCGAGGCTCCAGGAGAGCTCAGCCGGAGGGTCCGAGTTCAGTGACAAGCACCTCAGGCTGATGGCAACCAGAAAGACGACGGCGATATGAGCGATCAACCGGTTGTTCCGCTCTTTGGGTGTAAGCATCCTGGCAATTGGTGCGACTTACCTGGCCCTGTTGGAATTTAAGACAGAAAGGAAGATGTTCATTTTGAGCAGTATAGGGCTAAAATGTGTTGCATAATGCCAAGTTCCTTGGAGTTCCTGGCGGACCTTGCTATATTTCGCTGAATTCCGTCATACCGCATCTGAGTGGATATTCATGAAAAGAAACTGCGCATTGTTGCTGCCAATACTTCTTCTGGGTGGCTGTGGTATAGATACACCTGCGGAGCGAGCCATAAAGAAGTTGAAAAGCAGTTCACCCGAGGAACGAGAGGCTGGCGCAATGGCGTTGGGCCAATTGCATCAGCAAAAGGAGGATAGCATCCCTGCCCTTCGGAAGGCTCTGAAGGATAAAGAGGTCAAGGTTAAAATCGCAGCGGCCACAGCATTGGCGGCCTTCGGTGAAGACGCTGCAGAATGTGCACCTGAGATTCTGGCGCTGACAGACGGAGCGGACAACAAAGTTAAATATCGAGCAATGAGCGCGTTGGCCTCGATTAAGGCTGAAAAAGAATTAGTAGAAGCCGCCACCAAATTGTTGAAAGACTCGGACCCTGAGGTGAAGATGAGTGCTCTACAGGCACTTTATGATCTTGGAGCAGCGGCTGCCCCAGCCGTTGGCCCACTGTCAGATGCCTGCAAAGATCAGGATTCAAATATCCGTCTGATGTCAGCCAAGACCATTGGAAATATCGGTAAAGATGCCTCATCAGCAATTCCCGCTCTTAACGGTCTGATGGGTGATAAGGAGCCATTCGTTCGAGACGCCGCCCGTGAGGCCCTTTCTAAAGTTCGATGACCCCATCCACTGTTCGCCGTTCCCGACATTTAACAGGAGATCGCCATGAAATCATCCCAGTCTCGGAAGAAAGGATTCACACTGATCGAGATGCTGGTCGTGGTGACGATTATCGCCATCCTGGCTACTCTGATTTTGCCGATGATACAAAGAGCTCAGTACGAAGCCCTGAAGCGCAAGTGTATGAACATCATGGGCAAGACCATTCACAGCGCAGTGATGACATACGCTGCAACTTGGGCCGGCACTACCAGTAGCGACCCCGGCTATTATGTCAAGGAGCATGGGTATGCCCTGAGTACGGAACCCAACTACGACGCCACCCAAGCTCTACAGGTCGATGCTTTCAAATGCCCAATGGTTACAGCTGCCCCACCCAACAATCATGGTTATCCATCCTCGTATCTCGTTCAGGGCGCTTATCTTGGTATCCATGTCGGCTCCCTCAAAGCCGATGCTACTGATCTGGTCATGATTATCGAAGATGAAAAACGCCATATTGACAAGAAGGAAGAAGACGGATTCAAAAAGTTCTACTGTTTCGGAGACGGCCACGTTGAGCTTGGTTGGAGCAGATCTCCCATGCATGGGGTAGTCAGCAAGTGGTACAACACCCAGTCCGGCGCGGATTGGACTGCTTTGAAGAACGACCAGGATCCATCGGTCTCCGTTGGGTATGAAACCGTATGGGCTCGGGCATTGGCTGAATCAGGCTTCGGTTTTCTACCGCCTACCGCCAACGGTTGGGGGGCATCAGGTAGCGCCGTAGATCAGATCACTGCTGTGTTTACCGGCCTAATACAGTTCCCAGGCGGCGGAACCTGGTATGCGCTGGAACGCAATGATGACTGGGCATACATCGCCATCGACATAAATGAGGATGATACCTTCGCAGGGGCGGAAATTGGTGAGAGCCGTTCCTGCTGCCGGCAGCACTACCTTGCCAGCTATGTTAATATCAATCCGACAATTCACTACAAATTTAAAGCAATGTTTCGAGAGGGATTCGGTGGGAATTACATGAACTTTTACTGGACTCAGAATACTGCTGCGCCTTCGGAACCGGCAGCGGTGGACCGAGTGCTGATCGGAGGCGAGAGCCTGTTCCATATTCCCGAGTAACAGGATGAGACTTCAGAACATATCCGTCATCAATGACCCCGTTGGTGGCGGATTTTTTTTGACATCTATTTCTTGAGGGCTTTGCCATGAATCGCATCCACCCCACAGGCCACCGGCCGTTTGCCCTGTGTCCATTGCTGACACTTGTTTTCTTGACAGGCCCGTTGAGAGCAGAGCCAAGGTCTATACGGATGGAACTCAAGGGCACCATCTATCATTACTTCATCCACGTTCCAGAATCGTACACCCCAAAAAAGCCTTTCCCGCTTTTTATTGGAGTGCACGGCTTTGATGGGAAGGGCACGGATGTAGCCGTCGCGTTTGAAGATGCTGCCGATGAGTACGAGTTCATCCTGGTGTGCCCGACTTTTGAAGGCGATTATATGAAGATTGAAAGGAGGGAAGATCTGTTGCTGATGAAGATCCTCAAAGAGGTCACATCGAAGTACAAGACACAGAAAAAGGTGTTCATGGCCGGGGCCTTGACCGGTGCGGATTTCATACTCAGATTTGCATCACTCCATGCCGTGCTGGTCCGCGGTGCCGCCTTACACGCCCCTGTCTACCCGCCACCAACACTGGGCAAGATGGGAATGGCTTTCTCCATCACCGCCGGAATGCTGCATGAGCAGAGCTTCTCAAACTCCAAAGGGATTGTAGATGCGTTGAAAGGCGCCGGCTGTCCGGTCAAACCGCTGTTCTTTGAAGATTCAGGCCTGGATTGGACTCAAGAGGCACAGCAGGCATGTATCGAAACCTACTGTGTCGTGGATTCAGAACTCTCCCCCGCAAAGTGTAAGAAATTTGAGCAGGCGATGGAAAGTGCCAGGGAACTGATGGCACAGGAACGCTACGGCAAAGCCTGCTCGGCGCTGAAGCGTGCTCCTAAAGCCGCCCGCAACAGCTATTACAGCAACAAACAGAAATCCATGATCGATGGCATCGAGCGCGATGGCAAGGCGCGACTCAAATCGACCCTGGAGGCGGTCAAGAACCCTGCAATACTGAAAATGGAACTCAGGAAGCTGGATGCCATGTTCGCTGGCACAAAGGCTGGCTATCAGATCAGAGCCGCCATGGGCAAAGTCAAGACCTCGACCAAGAGAAAACCAGCGGAGGGCGAAGCCCTCTCGTCCACGGACGATCGTAAAGCCCGTTCCACTTTCAATAACGGCAAGCTTCTGGCAGGAGCAGGTAAGAAGGAAGCCGCCGCCAAATACCTTCAAAAGGTGATCGACCAATATCCAGATTCGAAATACGCCGCTGAAGCCAAGCAGCTACTCGAAAAACTGGGACAGTGATACGTATTATTCCTCCACTTCCAGCCAATTCACCAGCGGCAGCAAATGATAATTCCCGTCGGCCTTCCAGTTGAGCGGAGGGTTCTGCAGTTTTCCAGGCGAACAGATCCGTGAGACTCCGTGGCTTGCCAGGATGTCGGACACCTCGCTTTTGAGCGCGGGTGGCGCAATCGCGGCGCCCTGCAGGCGGCTGCTGACTTCACTCAGGGCCAACTTGAGCTGCGCCGGGGAGTCAAGGCGCTTCAAACGAAGTGTTCGGTTCAGGCATGAAAACTCGAACGGCGGATTCTCATCGTAAAGGAGCGTCCAGGCGGTCGAATGGTCGCTTTTCCAGATATGCGCGCCGATGTTCATGGCGGCCTGTAACTCGTGTGTTCCCCTCATACGTTGGATGGCCGCCGCCTCCCCAGCTTCGAGCACTCGTCTCGGCACTTCGCGCTCCATCGCCGAGAATGCTTCCGCTGTTGTTTCACCAAACTGAATGCAGGCGTCATTAGATCCAATCAGGTAAACCACATGGGGTGAAAGGCAGCCCTGCTGATCGTGAAACGCAACGTCTTCGGCGATCCCACGGGCTGTAGATTCGTCGAATGCAGATTCATCAACGACAGCAAGGCTCACCCGGTGTCCATGTGCTACGAACCGGCGAGGCCATGCGGCGATCGTGCGCAATGCCTCAATGGTGGAATCGTCACCGAAAGCGATGACCGCGTCCGCTGCGAGAATGGCCGCCTCGGTGGCTTCTGCATCTCTACGGGACCAGTAATCAACATGGATGCATTCACCCAGCTCCGAAGATTCCTGACGTAACGATTCAGCAAATCGAAGAGGGAACACTCGATCGTGGCTGGCGCACTTGACGATGCTTGCGGATTTGAGAAGGAGTGCCCGGCAGATACTCCACAGCCCGGGCGTGATTATCGAGCCGGCAAGAAAGTGTGTGACCAGGCCGGGCCCAACAGCCCGCGAAAGCCGACCCGTGATGGGATGAGGTCGCGGGCCGTCCAGCAGCCTGCTGTCGCCAAGTTCCTCGTCTGCCAGTTGTGCCAGTTTAGGCGGCACCAGTTGCCAGAACGCGTTGTCAATGCCCTCTGCCACCATGTTGGGCGGGAAACCGCTTGCGGAGCAGATTTCGTGGATCGCCTGCTTGCGGTGCTCCCAATCCGGATCCAGCCACTTCGAGGCCATCAGCCCGATGCGCCTGCCGATTTCGCGTGCAGAGAGTGGTTGCAGGTGCAACTCCGCCGCTCTACGGAGTTGGAAGGCCTTCTGTTGGATCTGATTGGAAATCACTTTACGTGGCGCAGGTTCCTAAGGCTGCCTTCGGCCGCAACCGCAGCTACGATAGAAATACCACGGATGGCAAGGCCATCCCACGGATGAAAAGTTTTTATTCTGTCTTCATCCGCGGGATGGCTTTGCCATCCGTGGTAATTATCTCCGCACTGCGCGGAGAAGTCACACCCACAGTCTCTAACTTGCGATCCCAGAAGTGGCGCAGATTTTCTGCCTGCAATTTGAGCAGTGCTCGAAAGATGTACTTCGAAACTTCTGCGCGGTGTAAGTGTCCTTTTCTTTGTCTTAATCCTCGTCTTAATCTTTGTCTTCTTTCAAGTCCTCATAATCTCAGATGGTTACGAACCAGAAAGTCAGGACGAAGATTAAGACGAAGATTAAGGCAAAGATTTTGGTAGCGGCCGATGGCTACCGTAAGAAATGACAGGTTGAAAGCCTGCCCACACACTAAACCGAATAAGTTGTCGCGAATGGGCATTCAGCAGCTTGTTTCTGAACGCCATGATCCGGGTTTGCGGACAGATGTTGGAGGGTCTTGAATACAGTCTCAGCATCATCGGGCGCGGCGATACCTTCGGCGATCTGCTCTGTTGTGAAGCCCCGGCCAGGATTTGCCTGCAGGTATGACATGATGCTGGCCTGCACATCCAGGACGTCGGCCGCGGCCTTTTTGCCTGCCTCAACCCCGGGTTGATGATAGGCGTTGATGTTCACGAGTGTCGCGTAGAAGCCCACGGCCCGTTCATAAAGTGCGATGAGCTTGCCGACCGTTTCCGGGCCCGTTTCATTCATAGTGATGGTGATAGATTCTCGTTTGTTTTCATGAAGGGCCATCCGAGTTCCCTGATGAAAGCCGGAAAGGTAATCCCCCGAGGTCGCCCCCGGCTCGACTGCCATGGAGGCGCCCGCTCGATCCTTCAGGACTTCGATGAAGGTGACGAAGAAATTGTTTACTCCTTCCCTGAGCTGCTGGACGTAAGCGTGCTGATCGGTGGAGCCTTTGTTGCCATAAACGGCGATTCCCTGGTAAACGGTATTGCCCTTCACATCCTTTTCCTTGCCAAGGGATTCCATGACCAGTTGCTGGAGATACTTGCTGAACAACTCCAGCCGATCCTTGTAGGGAAGGATGACCATATCCTTTTTTCCTTTGCCTTTGCCCGCGTGATACCACATGAGCGCCAGCAGCATCGCAGGGTTCTGCATAACGTCGTGAGCTCGTGTAGCCTCATCCATTGCCTTGGCGCCATCCAGGACTGCCTGGATGTCAAGGCCCTGCAGGGCCGCGGGGAGCAGGCCGACCGCGGAGAGCTCAGAAGTCCGGCCACCGACCCAGTCCCACATGGGGAAGCGGGCCCGGAATCTGTTCTTCGTGGCGTATTGATCCAACTGGCTGCCCTTCTGAGTGACGGCTACGGCATGCTTGCCGAAATTCAGACCGGCCTGTTCATAGGCGTTCTGAGCTTCCAGCATGCTGTTTCGAGTCTCTTTGGTGCCGCCCGATTTGGAGATGACGATTGTCAATGTCTGGTCAAGTCTGCCTATCTGGCGAAGCGCGTTGTCCATGCCGTCAGGATCAGTGTTGTCGAAGAAATAGATGGCCATCTTGTCTTTTTTAGTCCCCAACGCTTTGGCGACAAACTGGGGGCCGAGCGCGGAACCGCCGATACCGACGACTAACAGGTTCTTGAACTTCTTCCCCTTCTCGCCAGCGATGCTGCCGGAATGCACATCCACTGCAAACTTCTTGATTTTCCTGAGGCAAGAGCTGATGGCGCTTCTGATTTCCCTGTTCGGCGCTTTGGTGGAATCACGTAGCCAGTAGTGCCCGACCATGCGCTTTTCATCCGGATTGGCAATGGCGCCGGCTTCAAGCTTGTCCATGGCCTTGAATGCCTTCTTTGCCTGGGCCTCCATGTCATCGAAAAACTCTGAAGAGAAATTCATTCGGCTGATGTCGACCGCCAGGCCGAGGCATGGGTTGCTGTAATAGTATTGCTTGAAGCGTTTCCAGAGCGCTTTCTTCGTCATCGTTCCCTCCGTTTGCATCGTGGAATTGAATGCCATCAGTGCTGGGACAATTTAGACGAATTGGTGAGCCAATGCGATCCAAATAGCCAGTGGTGACGATTTCAATAAAGTATGCCTCCCTCATCTAAGGAACGCGACAAAATTTCAATCATCGAAGCTCGAATGGAAGTCTTTCAGAATGTAGGTGAAGTGCCTTCTCCCATCTATCTGGGACGAAGCGTAACCGACCTGCTTGAAGAGACGATCCACGAGCATGAGTTTGACCATCTGTTTGTTGTTACGGATGAAGTTGTCGGCCGAATACATGGGAATGCACTGGGCGATGCGCTGCCGAAGGGCGAACATCAGTTTATAAAGTTCCCGGAAGGTGAAGCCTCAAAAAGCCTGGCCAACTTTGAACAGCTGGTGAAGAGGGTCCTTGATGCAGGCATCACCAAGCGGAGCATCATCCTTGCCTTCGGTGGCGGCGTCGTCGGCAACGTGGCCGGCTTCCTGGCAGGGACGCTCTTCCGGGGAATTCGATTCGCGCATATACCGACCACGTTTCAAGCACAGACGGACAGCGTGCTGAGCCGCAAGCAGGCCCTCAACTGCCAGGCAAAGAACATCATCGGCTGCTTCCACACACCGCTGTTCACATTCATCGATACTGCATTCTTGGAGACTGAACCCGACCGTTACCTGATCTCCGGAGTAGCTGAGAGTATTAAGAATGCGGTCATCAGCGACGAGACGTTTTACAACCACCTGATCGAAAACCTTTCAGAGAAAATGCTGCACGATCCGGAGGGTCTCCATGAGCTCGTATTGCGTTCCATCTTGACCAAGCTGGCGATCCTGCAACGGGATCCGTCAGAACAGGATGAAGCCCTGATCCTCGAGTACGGCCACACCCTTGCCCACGCGCTGGAGACGCTCGCCGATGGCGCGCTGACCCATGGTGAGTGCGTCAGTATCGGGATGGTTTTCAACGCACGCCTTTCGCGCATGCTCGGCCTGCTGCCCAAAGAACAGGAGAATGATGCGCGCAGCCTGCTGGAGCGTATCGGCTTGCCAACCTGCATCCCAGCGGCCATCTCGAGCGACCGGCTGATCGAGACGATGCGCTTCGATAACAAACGCCGAGGACACGAAGTGGAATTCGTCCTCCTCGAGGCCACCTGCCGGCCACACTTCACCCCAACCGGCTACTGCCGGCCGGTAGAGGAGACTGTTGTGGCGGAATGTATGGAAGCCTGCCGAGCGTAGAGGATTTGAGGCGGTGAAGACCCCGCTGCTACGATTATCTTCGCAAGACTCGGGCAAGTGATGATTTCAGACCCTATTGACTCCTGTCTTTCTTGATCATCTTCAGCGCGGTGGCGGCGGCCTTCCTTGCCGCCCCGTTTCTGTCTGTGGCCATCTTCTTCAAAACGGGTACGGCATCACTTGCTTTGCGGCCAAGCCCGCCGATGGCATAGGCACAGTACATACGAATGTCACCATCAGGATCTTTCAATCCTGCCAGAAGCGAAGGTATGAACTCAGTCGCGGCATCCCCGATAGTTTCCACTTTCATGATTGCCTCTAGCCGGAGCTCCTTCTCTTTCGAGAGGAACAGAGCTTTGCATGCCTGGACTTTGTGGGTCGGCTTTCCAACAACCATGATCCCGTAAAATGCCTTTTTTCTTGCCTCCTTGTCTTTGTCTTTGAGAACCACATCCAGCAACTTGATGGTGGCTTCGAGAGAATCTGCCTTCAGTTTTCCGATCGCGTATGCCGCTGCTGCTCTGACTTCTGGCTGAGAATCATCCATAGCCGCAACCAGGGCAGGCACGGCTGCCTCGCCAAGAGTTTCATAATCAGCCAGGTGAAGGGCAGCGTTTTCACGTTCCGTCTTGTCGCCGTTCTTCAACATGCTGATTTCCTCGTCGAACTTCACTCGATGAGGATCTTTGGGGCCGCATCCGATAACGAGGCTCAGAGCCAGCAGAATGCATAGAAGAGATTTTTCCCTGGCCGTTATTGCTGAATGTTGTGGCATAGCAATGATCCCGCATCCAACTCTCATAAGGCAATACTCCTCGCTTGGATGCATCAGTTTAAGAACGCTTTTCAAAAGCAGTCGGGCCGCCTTCATTGATCAGGTTACTGGCTCGTAGACTCGAAGAGATTATCGCTCTGTAGAATCTCTTCGGTAAGACCTGCTGTTCGCCATTTGAATCCCAGGCCGACCGTGCCCCGGAAGTTCTCATGTGTCACTACGAATCTGTATTTGGTTCCAGCGTCCAAGGTCCAGGTTTTCGGGATGGCGGCGTAATTGCCACCAGTCCACCAATTCCTGGTGTATGTCTCGGCCCCCTCTACCTCTTCGTTTGAATTGGAGTCAATCCACATCCACATCCGGTCATCCCATTTGCCTTTGAATTGGTAAGTACCGCTGACCGGGGCTTCGAGGAAACCATCAAACCTGGTGGTAAATCTGTTTGGATTCCCCCCACCATCCATGAGATTGTTCCAAAAGGAGGCATTATTGATGTCAAACTGAGACAGCCACTTCTTCTCGTAATTCGGTGCTGTCGGGTAGTTTAATTCCGCCCCGCTGACTGGAATGTATGCAAGCACATTACTCCAGACTTTAACGTCGAGGCCGGATTTGAATGCTCCTACGAACCCAACCTGGAAATGAAGATCCTGAAAGGCATACATCCTGTCGAGTTCCTCTGAGATTCCTTCAAATCTCAGGTGCCTCTTCGCATTCTCGAATAAGACGGGGGTGTCTTTTTTAGGAGTGCTGATCTTTAGAATGTTCTCTCCAGCAAATGTTTGCAGCACGGTATAGGAAGAGGGGACCCCAAGGCTATTAAGTGTCCTTGTCCCATCCGCGGGACACACGAATCTTTTTACAGATGCCAACTGACTTGACTGAATTCCCTGGAGATCTGATAGAAGTAATCTGGTGTAGTGGTCCGCATCGCTGTTCGTATACCCACGCCATTCAGCGGCGTATGTGACAAGGGCGGTTGCGATGTTGCGCGCGTTACCCCCACATCTGACCGCAAGCGCCCTTTGTTGCGCGCCCTGTAGTGCAGGTAAAATCAAGGTTGCGACGAGCGCGATAATGACTGCCACGACCAAGAGTTCAATAATCGTGAATGCAGATTCCGTCCTGGATGATCTGGTCCTCATGAAAGCTCCTTGTATATACATTCCATGTTCGGTCTGCGTTAATACACAGCTTCAAAATAATATCATATTGCCCTAAACAATGCATAGCCATTGGATTGAACGAGTTCTGTTGGATGATACCGCGATGCGACAGTTTATTATCAATGGGCTATCTCGTTTTGAGAGCAAGAGTTGAGGATGGCTTTCTTGAGAAAATCTTGCTCACAGACAGTTCGCGCACACCCAGAAAAGTCCAGAGAGTAGCCTGAAGCAATCTCAGGCTCTCTCCATCCGGTACACACGAGTGTCACAGCCGTCGAGCTCGAAATCAATCTTCGCCGTGTTCTCTGAAACCAGCTCATTGCTGATGAGATCGGTGACACGGCAGGGATTGGGCAGGTTGATCGTCCGGGCCCCCGGCTTCAGGGAATGGAGGGCAACAACGCTTCGGTCCGCCAGGAGAATGTCACTGGTCTCGCACCAGATGTGTGCGCCGGCATGACGTGCGATTCCGCGCCACAGGTCCGCTGGCATCGGTACGGCCGCTGTAAAGACCGCCGTATGGTCAGAAAAGTCCTTGACCGCAAGGCCGCAATCCTGCTTTCCCTGTTTACTCCATGCCATGCCGAGACGAAAACCGTCGGTGGGATAGAGCACGGGCCCATAACTCAGAGGTCCGCCGAAAATGCAGTCGGCGGGAAGACTTGCTGTGACCGGATGATCCCAGCGCTCAATCTGCACTCGTCGCTGGTAGTTGACTGCCTCGAATGAAAACTCAAAACCAGTGAGCCGGCTGGCATGTTCCGCGGCAATCGTGCAACCGTCCGAGATCCCGCTCCCCGGTCCCCAGACGATTACCTTTCCATCACGGAACACTTTCTCCTGCAATAAGGCCAGGCGCTCGTCATCCACGCGATACATGTTTGGAAAATAACAGACGCGGTGCTCGGGGAAGTTGGCCTGCCGCAGATCGTCAAGCACGTATACCCGATAAGGGACGCCACAACGGGCAATTCCGGTTCTGCGCTCCCACATCACGGTTTCATTGAAGACATGTCCACCACCATTCGTTTCAAGTGGAGCTTCGTCATCGAGAATCATAGCGATGCCGGGAACTGTCTCGTGAGGCCAGCCACGCGATTCGTGGAGGACCTGGACCTGCCTCTCGATGATTCCATGCATCTCCGGTTCGGCATGATAGTCCGCGTTGTGATCGCAGAAGTAGTTCATGAAGCCTCCAGTCAGAGCTGCGGCCAGGTCGCGCCACATCAGCGCCTTGAACTCCTGCATATCGCGCATGGTTCCGTAGTGTCCGAAGCCGCCGCAGTAAGTCCGGATGTCCTGTTCAACAAAGAACAGTTTTCCCCGGAGCGTCATGCTCTCAGCCGCGCCTTCCGGAACGAAAACTCCACCTGCGCCTCGGACCTGATAGTCGTAGGGCGTGCAGAGACCGTCGAAGCCCTTTTCGTCCACCAGGCTCATGACATGCATCAGACCTGATGACGAGATGTGTTCGGGGAAAAAGACCGGCCAGGAAGTATCCGGGTTGAAGAACCCATGATTGTTCCATCCCTGCATCGGCACTTTGAAGCAATCGTGCAGAAGGAGCTTGTCGGGCGCGCCTTCATGGCTGGCGTGAAAGATGAGCCGCATATTGCGGTGATGCAGGTCGCGGGTCATGAGCAGCCAATCACGCAGAGGCTGATTTTTGGAAGCGTTCTGCCAATACAGAAAGGCAGCGACTTCAGGAACAGTTCCCCGAAGCTTGTCGAACGGGACTTCAACACCTTCGAGTCTGATGCTCTCATCGCCCCACGCCTCCCGCAGAGCTCGGTCGTCCTTGTATTTTTCCGTCAGCCATTGTCTCCAGTGCTCCTGCATCACCGGGCTGTGATCGAATCGCCATGATGCGGTAACGGGTCCGAAACAGCCTTCGCACAGATGGTAGTTTATGTAGCCCAGGCAGCGCGCCGCCCACGGACGGCTTTCGCAATATCTGATATACGTCCTGCAGAAATCCGCTGCCTGCTCTGCGTAGAACAGAGAAGCCATCGAAGGATAGTCCATGCGTTCCCCCGCGTCGTTGACAACGCAGTGGTCGGGATGCATTTGATACCAATTCGCCGGCGGGCGAGGGGAAAAGCGGATCATCACATAAGCGTCGGGATCGTGTTCCAGTACGAAGCCCGGGCCCTTATCGATCTGCCTCTCTGTACACCAGAGCGGTTCTGAACTGATCGTTTCCCCATTCCAGAAATTATTCTTCTCGAACTTCTCCTCCCATCGGTGTGGCACACCGACGAGATAGATGTCCATGTCGTGCTCAGTGAAACGTTCGGCCGCCTGCCGCCAGACAGGTTCAGCACTTGGCCTCCCAAGATCGAGCGCAGAGTACATCGCCGGGTTGCGAGGTTCACCGTCAATGAAAATCAAGGGCCGCCCGTTATGTTCACGCACTTCGATCTGCATGGGAAACTGCCTTCCGGATGAGCGTTGCCTCAGACGCATCAGCCCGCGCACGGTATCAGACATGGGAGTACGGGCAAGTAGACATCGTCTCAGTGGCTATATAATGGGGAAGGCCGTCCTGGTTTCCGGATTGTTCATCAATTTCTCTCGAATTTACACGAGACGCAACGATGTGCTGCCAGACGATCTGCCGGGCGATTCAACGGTGTTCCCCGCTTCTTCTCGTTTGCGGTTTCCTGCTCGCCGAAGAAGGCGATGATTTCCTCAAACAGGCTGAGCATGAAGAGAAGCTCGAACAGTCTGGGCTCAGCGAGGAGGACATCGAACTGGCGAAGAAGTACCGAACTAATGTCTACCTGCTGGGAATTCGCCGGTCGAACGTGCTCAAGCATCTGCTCATGACCGACGAGCAGCTCTGGGACTGGCTGCCACATGCGGTCAACGGCAAAGTGCTGCTCCGGACGGGGCCCGGGCACGGTTACGGACGGGGATGTCCCATCCACGGCAAGTACAAAGGCGACGTGCGCCGCACCTGGAACTGGTCGCCCGACCGGCCCTACAAGGTGCAGTGCCGCACCGGCGAAGAGTGGCTGCCAACGAACGACTACGGCGCTTACGTGAAGGCAGGGAGAAAAGAAAAACTCGACCTGAATAAGAAACACGTGGACGATGGCTACGGCGTCAAAGTCGGAGGGAAGAGATACTGGTGTGCGGGAGCGGCGAGTTATTTTCTTTACAGCTACATCATCCAGCTTCGCAGCGATCTTGTCTCCTGCTGGAAAAGCAGCGGCAGCGAGGTCTTCCTGCGCAAGGCCATGATCGTATGGGCGAGCATCGCCAGAGACTATCCGCTCATGAACTACGGCCGCCAGAACGTCGGCGCGCATCCCTCCTGGTGGCTGGGCAAAATGACTTGCTGGGGCCACTACGACATCAATCTCGCCAACGACTTCAACAACCGAAAGATGTGGGAAGCGGCCGCGGCCGACCAAAAGCTGAAGAAGTTTCTCGTGGCCAAAGGAATTACAGGCGACCCGAAAAAATACATCTTCAAGAACATCATGATGGAGCTTTACGATGCCTGCCTGAAGAAGAACTGGTTTCTCTCCCAGGGCATCGGTGGGGCCAAGTTCCAGCACATCGTAAAGTGGTGGGATAACGACGATCCGGTCCTCGGACCCACCAACCACGCGCTGACCCGGCAGGCGGACGGAATCCTCTGGCGGCATCTTTACAACGACATGTACCGGGACGGTATCAATACGGAGGTCGCCGCGTCTTACGGACTGATGAGCCAGGACCAGGCGGCCAAGACGATCCGGGAACGCATGAAACAGGGCAAACCGTTCCCACGAACTCCGCGGCTGCGGAACATTCTCTGCGGCTCTGTCCGGCTCATCGTCATCGACAAGTTTCTGCCCAGCATCGGCGATTCACCGTTCGTGCCCTACACACCGCACAAGGGCCGCGGGTCAGCAATGACCGGCGCCCTTGCCAGGGGCGGCAAAGGGACGGGCGAGCCCGCGGGCCTGCAGCTCGGCTACGAGATTTTCAAAGAATCGATGACCGCAAAATGGCTGCACCAGACGGGCAGGGCAGGAAAACACGCAGCGATTGGCAAGCTGGTGGCAAAGGAAGGCGACGACCTCGCTCTCGGCAGCCGCGCCCTGACCGGTTACGGACTCGGCATCCTGGAAAGCGGCGATCGGGGCCGTCGCCGGGCGGTCACTTTATTCTGGGGGCCTGGCGGGGTCGGATCCCATGCCCATTCAGACATGCTGAACATCGAGCTGTTCGCGTTCGGCAAGACTCTTGCCCCCGACCTCGGTTATCCGGAAGAAACGGGCACGCCGAAGAAGCGGCAGGCATGGACTTCTGCGACCGTCAGTCATTCTACCGTCGCGGTGGACCGCCGTTCGACGAGCCGAGTCTTTGGAACGCTGAACTGTTTCAAAACTTTTCCAGGCTTCCACACGCTGGACGTTTCGGCCGAACAGGCCCGGTTCGGCTCCGCCCGTCCGCCGGAGCGAATCTTCCGCCGGCAACTGGCGCTCGTGGATGTGGACAAAGATCGTTTTTATGTCATCGACGTGTTTCGCATTCGCGGCGGCTCGCAGCACGACTGGTTTTTCCACGCCAGCCATAAAGAGCCGCCCGGCCAGGTCGGTCCCGCAAAACCGGACATTCCAGAGACCGAACCGGCAGACCAGGACGGTGCAGAGGACGAAGCCGACAAACTGTTGGAGCAGGACGGTCAGGAGAAAGTGAAGGCCGCGCCAAAGGAGATGCCTGCAGATTTCATCCGGCGCGTGCCCGTTGAAACAAACGGCCTTGAGCTGAGTGACCCCGGGCAATGGCACCTTCTTTCTGAATACCAGAAGAGTATCGGCCGAAATTTCAACGGCACGCAGTACCTCCATTACCCGCAGTTTGCCGAGCCGACAGGCCCATGGAACATCACCTGGGACACCGGCGACCGGGTCAAGGTCCGACTGACAATGCTGAAGGGCGCTGCGCAGAGAGTCATCCTCGCCGACGGCGAGCCGCCCAGGCGTAAAGGAGCGCCGAAATTCCTCAAGTACGTCCTCGCCCGAAACGAAGGCGAAAACCTCGAAAGCAACTACACCGGATTCATCGAAGCATACAGGGACAGCCCCGCCATCCGCAGCGTCACCGACCTGCGGACCGAGGATAGCCTGTGGAGCGACGTGGCGGTGAAAGTGGAGCTCAACGACCGGACCGATTACTTTTTCAGCTCCCTGAATTCAGAGGAATTGCATCGCTATCCTGCCGGCATCCAGTTCCGCGGCTCCCAGGCATTTGTCTCTTCAAAAGGCGGACGATTGGAAATGGCGACGCTGATCGGCGGGGCGCACGCGGCAAAATCAACCGCCGCTCTCGAAGCCTTCGATACCCGAATTGATTTTGCGGCAGGAATCGGCGGGCGGGTGGAATCGACGGACCCGGCAAAAGGCACGTTCCTCACCCGAAGCGATTCGATTCATCCGGGCCTCATCGGCGAGACAATGATCCTCGGCAACGCATCTCACAAATGCGCCTATCGGATCACGGGACTCAAAAGGCAGCACGACGGAGTCTGGCAGGTGAATCTGGAAGCCGATTTCATCGTCGGCATCAGCCCTTTGAAGGGGATTAAAGACCGCACCGCCCTCCTTGCGGAACGGATAACCACCTACACCGGTCATTTCAAAGGCATGACCCTCACGAACGAGAGCAACACCTCACACTGGCGAATCGCCAGCTCGAAGATGACAGAGGTGACCGTTGTGCCAGACGGCCCAGTTCTGGACGCCGCCGCAGTCAAAGACGTGGACGGGGACCTCGAGCGCAGTCTCGTCGTTTGCGACTTCGGACCCGGTGACGAGTGGTCGGTTGCGGCTGCCGCCTGCATGACCCAATCCAGGGAGGGATATCTCATCCTTGCCAATTCCCCTGCGAAAGTGACTCTACCAGATGGCGCGAGGCTCTCGGTCAAGAAAGCTGACGGCACCATCGAACTGCTCAAGCCAACGGAGACCCGCGGCGCCAGAAAGGTCTTTCAAACGCACTGACAAAGCCATGGCTCCATCCGGATGGAGTAAACGTGTTCAAGCTTAATCTGCTTATCAACTTGATCGAAGAAACAGTGCGGTCGTACTGCTCTGAAACCCACTGAATCCTAATGGAGGAAAGACATGATTAAATTGCTGCGATGCCTCTTCATCTCGTTCGCCTTTGTTGGATTTCTGGGCTGCAATCATCCCAGACCTAACCCTCGCCCTCGCCCCCGCCCGAGACCACGATACCCGAGGTACCAGACTCAGAAACCTCGAGCTTCGATTGCCCTCGGTTCTCCGGGTCTCAGATCATCCGCTTCTACCGAGAGTGCCGCTCCGGGCGGTCGTGCGGCCGATGGAGATTGAGCACGATAAATTCAATTCTCCTACCGAAACCGCTCTGCGTCGGTCCTCCATCTGCCGCTCCCTCATGGCCCCAGGGCTAAGCTTCGTAGTTTAGTCTTCAATGATCACACGGAAGCCGATGTCTACGAACTTCATCCCGGCGAGCGCGGGCATCTTCGTAAACGGGGTCGCTGTCTTTGGGCGGTCGCGCCAACTTCCGCCTTTGGCGATAACCTGCGGCGGGGCCGAGGATCCCTTCGGCGGTGTCCAGGCAGTCGTCGTCCACTCGGCAACATTGCCAATCAGGTCGTAGACGCCTGCCTCGTTCGGAGCGTAGGTCCCCACTTTTGCTGAAACCCGCGCGCCGTCCTCGGCGTTGAGTGCCGCCGGTCGCCACATTGGCATCTCGCCACTGGCGTGCTTGAGAAGATATGACCTGTCCGCAAGGTTAGCGACCTTGCTGAAGTCCTTGCCGGCGTAGCCGCTTTCGTCGCATTTCCCGAACAGGGCGGCCCACTCCCACTGTTCTTCCGTGGGGAGCGTGCAGTGTTTGCCGGTCTTCACTGAGAGCCACCTGCAGAAAGCCATGGCCTGCTGCTGCGAGACACGCACCACCGGCTGCAGAGGTTTGTTGAGTGGAAAGCCGCGCACAATCCCATCCCCGAAGTGGAGTCTCTCGTTGGATTCCAAACGACTGTCGTGGGCCGGGTCAAAAAGGTTGAACAATTCGTTCGCCGTCTCTCGCGTAGCCATCCAGAACGACTTCTTCACAGTAACCTTCCGTTCATGCAGTTCGTCCTCGGCACCGCCGACATTGCCGGTCACGTATGAACCGGCCGGAATGCGCACGAACGTCATCTTCAGCGTCTCAGGAGTTACCCTCGGCCGTTTGCGACTGTTTTTTATGCCGGCATATTTTTCCTCGAGGATCGCTTTTTCTTTCGAGAGATCGAACGTCACTTCGCGCAGCCGGCCTGACTCGGGATCCTTTGCCTCGACAAGGGCCTTCGCGTCCGCCCTGGCGGGGAACTTTGCGCGAATGGATGCGGGACGAGACACCTTGCCGGGAATAACTGGCTCGATTCTTTGAAGGGCAGAACTACCGGTCGTCGTGCCACCTTTCTCTTCCGCCGGCAGAACCACGGCGGTTTCCGGGTCAAAGCTGATGCCTCCGTACCGCTTCATCAGCTCCGCGCGTTTTGCTCCGTACTTCTGTGGGAACTGGGGATTCGTGATTTCCTTCCAGCTCCCGTGCGCCGGCGTATTCAGGTCAATCCAGGTTATGACACGGTCCCAGGCCTCCCGATCCAGCCGGACCCCGTGATGACCCTTCTTTAGCATCTGGACGAGTTTCGTCTGGTCGGCGTGATAGTCGTACGGCGTGAGCACGTGCAGGTCACTTTCCAGCGTGGCACTTCTGGCGAACCGGAAAAGTTGGAGGTAAGCAGGCGGGAAATGGGAGCCGCCGTAGCCTCCGCCCTTCGTTTTCGCCAACTTGTCTTTGTACAGAACAGGCTCATCTATCTGTTCCACCAGCGTCTTTGGTGGCTTCCTCTTCTTCTTAAACTCGCCATTGCCGCTTACGACGACGTCGGGTCTCAAGGTAAGGTCGGCAATCTTCCGCCCGTCGACTCCCTTACGATCAGTCTTTGAGTTGTGGCAACTGACGCAATACTCATCGAGCACTGGCTGCACTTCGCGATTGAAACTGAAGCCTCGCGCCGGCCCGTACCAGGGCTTGATGTCCGAGGGCTCGCGCAGGGCGGCTATGGCCGTCTGTGGCTCCGGTGTTGTGTTTTTGTTTTCGTGACAGCCGACGCAGGAAAGCACTTCGCCAGGACGACAGGAGAACCAACTTCGCATCAACTGGACTGCCTTGCCTTCCTCGTCAAGTGGCTGAATCGCGATGGGCGTCATAGCCGGGACCGTGAAGTTGGCACTGCCGTCTTCCTCGACGGGAACCGTACCGAGAATTGCACGGACATCCCACGGTCCGTCAAGACCAACCCGGTCGGCCTGCCCGCCCATCCGCCTCATTGCAAAGTTGTAAGAGTAGACCCGCAGGCTCTTGACCGTCCCCCGCGATATCCCTTTCAGGCCGTCGCCCACGTATATGTTGCCCATCACAACGGTCGCCGTCTGCGCGTCCGGGATCGTACGGTCAGGAATGACGGGCGGTCGTGTCCGCTTCTTCCAGGGAGTGGGCTCAAGCAAACTTCGCCCTTCAATGCTGCAGAGCTCGAGACCGTTGTCGAATACGTCCATCAGATAAATTCCCTGGTGCTTCCCATGCCAGCCAGAGCCAGGCCAGCAGGCTGCGAGAAAATATTTGTCCGAAAGAGGGTGCGACGACGTTACCTTCGGGTCACGGTATCCCAGGCCGTCGGCGATTCGCGGAAATACCTCTTTCTTGTACCCGGGGATCTGTTGAACCACGCCGTCCGCCTCGAAGCGACCTTTTGCCGTGTCAAACAGGAACATCCCGCCG
>Ga0187827_10001644_pt1 | contig 32366 bp, 30 predicted proteins | sample ETNtaG_39_FD_167969 | JGI IMG/M metagenome (GOLD analysis project Ga0187827, IMG submission 167969) | Marine microbial and viral communities from oxygen minimum zone, Eastern Pacific Ocean - ETNP2014_SV_150_PacBio MetaG (Illumina Assembly) | ecosystem: Environmental > Aquatic > Marine > Hypoxic...
TTATAAATGATGCAATTATAAATTATTTATCTTCAATCAATATTACTTTTTATCATTTTATTTTCTATGGAACGCCAGCTTATTTGTCTGTACCTTTGTTTCTTTTAATTAAAGGAAATTTAAAAATGAATTTAAGATGCGATGATTATAGGATACCAATGATTAGGGGAATAATTTTTGCGCCTATGCCGTTTATAACTTTTGTTTCTTTAAAAAATATAACTCTTCCTGAGTTTACAACTTTAAACATGGCCGCACCATTATTTGGAGCAATTTATGCAATTATTTTTTTAAATGAAAAATTAAATAGATATATTTATATTTCTTTAGCTATTGGTTTTTCTGGTGTTTTATTAGTTATTCAACCTGGTTTTGAGACATTTAATATTTATTTTTTGGTTACTTTATTTGGCGTGATTTTAATTACCACAACTACAACTATAGTTAATAAATTTAATAATGTTACAACTACTCTGGGATATTTTATGTATGGAGGGTTTTTCATACACATAATATCTCTAATATTATTTATTTGGGATCCAATTAAAGTTAATTTTTATGTATTTATTTTAATTACTATTGCTTCCATCTTAATTAATATAGCAATATTTTTAGTCACATTAGCTTTTAAAACTGCACAAAATCACTATTCTTCTGTTTTTTGTTTAGTATACCTACAAATAGTTTGGTCAGTACTTATTGGATTATTCATATTTAATGAATATTTAAACTTGTTTGCAATATCCGGTGCATTATTGATTGTTATGAGTGGCATTTTTTCAATTCCAGCTCAATATAAACAGATTGATGAATAGAAATTATTTATTATATACAAATAAAATTTTATTATTGTTATCAGTTTTATTTATTTTTTCTTGTACTTCAAAAATTAAAAACTCTGATAATTTATTTGATAACGAATCAATTGAAATCTTGTCTGAAATTTATGGGTTGGGTGATAAGATAAAAAATCATTATAAGATAAGCGTTCATTATGTTGGAACTCTTGAAGATGGAACAGAATTTGATAATAGTTATATAAGAAATCAACCTTTTGAATTTCAAATTGGTATAAGGCAAGTGATTCCTGGATGGGAAATTGCACTAATGGGAATGCAAGTTGGAGGCAAGAAAAAATTTAAAGTCCCGCCATCTTTAGCTTATGGTAATTCAGGAGCAGGTGATTTAATTCCACCTAATTCATTTTTGATATTTGACGTAGAAATAATAAACATCAAACCACCTGGATATATAGAAATTAATTCAGAACAACTACTATCATTGCAAAAAGAAAAATTATTTTTATTAATGGAAAAAAAATTATTATTAATGGACATTAGAACTGAAAAAGAATGGCGACTTACGGGAGTGATTGAAGGTTCGTATAGAATTACAGCATTTGATTCTAAGGGTAATTTAAATCCAAATTTTTTGAAAATGTATAAAAAAAACGTAAAGGAAAATGATTATGTCGTTTTTATAAGCGATAAAGGTGAAGTTTCATCTATTTTAGCTAATGGATTTATTGAGAATTTAGGAATGAAAAACATCTATTCCCTAAAGGGAGGGATTCAAGAATGGATAATAAAAGGAAATAAAATAAATATATAACTAATTACCCTCAATTATAATTGCATTTCCTTCTGAGTTCTCTTCTCTTATTTTTCTAATCGGTTTGTATTCTTCTGAGTCATGCCATTTTTTTGCTATGTCAAAAGAAGGAAATTTTAATACTACAGTTCTTTCATACGGCCAGCTTCCTTCAACATTTTCAGACTTTCCGCCTCTAATTATATATTCCCCTTCAAATTTTTTAACTATTGGTGTTACCTGAGTTATATAATCTTTGTAGTTTCCAGGATTAGTAATATTTATTTGTATAATAAAATATCCTGACATATATTTTCCTTTTAAATGAATAAATCTATAAACTTGAATTAATAAAAATCAAGATGGGAACAGTTTTATCAATCACGATACCCTTTTTTGCTATTATTTTTTTAGGCACTGCATTCAGTGTAAAAAAAATATTTAATAGTGAAAATGCAAAAATATTAACAAAATTTGCATTGTATGTAACTTTACCCCCATTTATGTTTATTAATATTTTAAAGGCTTCAACAAATAGTGGTATTTTTAATTGGGATTTTATCATTCGTTTTGAAATAATTTCTTTATTATTATTATCCTTAAGTTTTTTAATATCTTTTTTAACCTTAAATAATAATAAAAAAAAATCATCATTGTTCGCATTAAATTCAACATATCCAAACTATGGGTATATGGGCATTCCTCTTAGTATATTAGCTTTTGGTGAAATAGCTTCGATACCCATTAGTTTAATATTATTAATAGACACGTTGGTTTTATTAATTTTTACCTCTTTTTTTGCCACACATTCTAAAAAAAATAATTTGATAAATGAATTCTTTTTAGTGTTTATCCAAATGTTTAAAAACCCAATATTGCTTGCAGTTTCCTTGGGTTTTATTTTTGTTATTTTTGATATCAAAATTTATAGTGTAATTTATAATTTCTTAGAAATTTTATCCTATGCAGCAACTCCTACAGCATTGTTTGCTATTGGTATAAATTTATACAATAGAATTGAGAATAATGCGATAAAACAAATATCAATCATAACTATATTTAAGTTAATTGTTCATCCATTTCTTTTATTCTCTATTTTTTATTTTTTTCCAACAAACAACGTTCCTGATGTGTGGGTTAAAGTAGCTATATTATGTTCCTGCTTACCAGTTGCAGGTAATGTTTTCGCAATGTCAATTTACTATGATAGTTTTGTAAAAATTACATCTAGTTCAATACTTGTTACTACTGTCCTTTCTACGTTTACAGTTCCTATAGTATTATTTTTGTTATTATAAAATTTAGTTTTGTCATATAAAAAATAAACTGATGATTGGTTAAATTAGAAATTTTAATACAACTGTTAATAATATTAAAAATTAATTTTTAAATTATTTTTAGATGCAAGTTCAATAATATATTGCCAAGCAGATCTCCCCGTTCTATTTCCTCTTTGAACACTCCATTTAATACTATCTTTTAGTTCTACATTAGAATAATCAATTTTGTAATGATTACAGTAAGATTTAATTATATTTATATATACCTCTTGTGACATATTATGAAAGCCAATCCATAAGCCAAATCTATCACTCAGACTTATTTTTTCTTCTACACTTTCATCAGTATGTATAGCTGATGATCTTTCATTATCAATCATATCCCTGGGCATCAAATGACGTCGATTAGAAGTAATATATAAAATAATATTATTTGGTTGATTCTGTATGCTTCCATCTAAAGTTGATTTTATAATTTTATAATCAATATCTATTTTCTCAAAAGACAGATCATCAATAAATATAATAAAACGAAAATCACTGAATTTTTTTATAATTGAATAAATTAGTTCTAAATCTTCAATACTGCTTTTGTTTAACTGTATTAATCTAAGAGATTTGTAATCTTTCGATATCTGATTAAAAGTTGATTTAATTAGAGTGCTTTTTCCATTACCTCTTGCCCCCCAAAGGAGAGCATTGTTAGTGATATTTCCTTTAGCAAAATTGATTGTGTTATTAATAATTGTATTTTTTTGTCTATCAATTCCAATAAGTAAATCAGTATCAATGGATATGATCTTTCTAATAACTTTTAGTCTTTTTTGTTTTGATTCCCAAATGAATGATCTATTCCTTAAAAGGATAAATTTTAAGAAAAACAAAGTATAAAAATTCATTTTATTCTCACAGAACTCTAATTGCATTTTCCTTTTACACAGTATAAATACATCCAACAAATTAATTAATAATAGGATTTTTATGGAACAAATGGGGGCTTTCTTACCGCTGATATTAATTTTTGGTGTTTTTTATATTTTGTTAATTCGACCTCAACAAAAAAAAGTAAAGCTACACCGCGAAATGATTAATAATCTGCGTAGAGGAGATAAGATCATTACTTCTGGAGGTATTATAGGATCAATCATTAAAGTGAATGATAATAAAGAACTGATAGTTGAAATATCTGAAAATGTGGAAATAAAAATAGCTCCTGGAATGGTATCTGATTTATACGTCTCTCCAGATACTGAAAAACAGAAAGCTTCTACACAAAAAGAAAATGCTAAAAATAAAACTAGTATATTTTCAAACTTGCTCGGAAAAAAACAAAAATAATTAATGAAAAATTATCCTTTGTGGAAATCGATAGTTGTTATTTTGGTAATTTGTACAGGAATAATTTTTGCAATTCCTTCTATTATATATTCTGAAAATCCAAGTAATTGGTTTTTAGATAATAAGATTAATTTAGGCCTTGATTTACAAGGCGGCTCTTATCTTTTATTAGAAGTGGAAACAGATGTTTTGTTAAAAGAAGAATTAGAAAACATTAGTGACACGATTAGGCAGATTTCAAGGAATGAAAAAGTCAATATTGCTAATGTCATTACTGAAGAAGATCAAATTCAGTTTCGTTTTAAGAAAACTTCATCAATTGAAAATATAAGAAATCAATTCATTAAAAAATATCACTATGTGAAAGTTGTTATTAACAAAGACATTATGAAAATCATCATTAATGATGATTTTAAAAAACGTATTCAAGAATCAGCTTTAAAACAGTCGCTTGAAATAGTTAGAAAACGTATTGATGAGTCTGGTACAAAAGAACCATTAATCCAAAGATCGGGTAAAAAAAGAATACTTCTTCAACTACCCGGAGTCAAAGATCCAGAAAGGATTAAAGAGTTATTAGGCACAACTGCTAAATTGACTTTTCATATGGTTGATGAAGAGGATATTGTTTCGTTAAAGGCTAATAAAGCGCCTTTTGGTAAAATGATTGTTCAAGATTACATTAATCCAGAAATTAAATATTTGGTTGAAAAAAAATCCCGTGTTGGTGGTGAAAATTTAGTTGATGCCAATGCTTCTTTTGATTCAAGTGAAGGACATGCTGTTTCTTTTAGATTTGACACTACTGGAGCTCAAAAATTTGGCAAAGCCACATCAGAAAATGTAGGAAAAAGATTTGCCGTTATTTTAGATGGTGTAGTTATTACTGCACCTGTAATACGTTCAGCTATCACAGGAGGCTCAGGCATTATTTCAGGAAATTTCACGAGTCAAGAAGCTTCAGATCTAGCAGTTTTGTTGAGGGCAGGGGCCTTACCAGCTCCACTTAATATAGTTGAAGAAAGATCTGTTGGCCCTGGTTTAGGAGCGGATTCAATATCTTCTGGAAAAATAGCCTCAATTATTGGTATGCTTTGTGTTTGTGTGTTTATGATTCTTATTTATGGGGTTTTTGGTCTTCTAGCGAACATCTCCCTTATAGCAAATTTATTTATTATTGTTTCTCTTTTGGGAATAATTGGAGCAACTTTAACCTTGCCGGGCATAGCAGGCATTGTTTTAACCATCGGTATGGCTGTTGATGCAAATGTTCTAGTATTTGAAAGAATTAAAGAAGAACTTTCTAAGGATTCAAAAGCATTGATAGCAATAAAAAATGGTTTTGATAAAGCTATTTCAACTATTCTAGACGCAAATATCACGACACTAATAGCAGCTCTTTTACTTTTTGTATTTGGTTCTGGTCCTATTAAAGGTTTTTCCATTACGCTTTCATTAGGAGTTCTAGCTTCAATGTTTACTGCAATTATGTTTACTAATTTTTTGATTCATCTTTGGTTATTTATGTCTAAAAAGAAAGTGATTATTCTCTGATGTTTGGTTTAAATAGAATTATTCCGACTGATTCTGATTATCAATTTATGAGTATCAGAAAAAAAATGCTATATCTTTCATCGTTTTTTATAGTTATTTCAATATTGTTATTATTTTTCAAAGGATTAAACCTTGGCATCGACTTTAAAGGCGGAACGTTAATTGAAATTAGTACTAACAATACAAATATTTCAGAATTAAGAAACATATTGAGTCCGGAATTCAATGAAGTTTCTCTTCAAGAGTTTGGAGACTCAAAAACAATCATTATTAGACTCCAGAATGATACTAATACTGAAAGTATTGTTACTGTGAACAAAGTAAAAGAACTTATAAGAGACAAAGTATCTGAATTTAGACGTTCTGAATTTGTTGGTCCAACAATTAGTTCTGAATTGCTTTTAAAAGGATTGCAGGCCGTTTTTTTTGCACTTCTGGCAATATTAATCTATATTTGGCTTCGTTTTGAATGGCAATTTGGTTTCGGAGCTGTTGTTGCCCTAGCTCATGATGTTTTATTTACTCTTGGCGTATTATCTTTGTTAAATATTGAATTTTCTCTATCTAGCATAGCCGCAATTTTAACAATTGCCGGTTATTCAATCAATGACACAGTCGTTATCTTCGACAGAGTAAGAGAAAATCTTCGTAAATTTAAAAGAATAGATTTAGTTGAAGTGTTTAACATTTCCATCAATAACACGCTATCCAGAACCATAATGACAAGCATTACAACTTTAATTGCCTTGGTGTGCTTATTTACATTCGGTGGTCATGTTATCAAGCCTTTTGCTTTTGCAATGATTATAGGAGTCCTGATCGGTACTTATTCTTCAATGTTCGTTGCGGTCCCAACTTTACTTTTATTTAAGTTCAGACCGCAAGAAGATGAATAGTTTAAAATAAATTTTGAGCACTTACCATTGATAACAACATTGGTATCGATAATAATGTATTCGTTCTAGAAAAAAGCATAGCTGTTCTTGCAGATTTTGCTTTTTCTTCTGCGCTAACCTCTATCATTCCTAAAGCTTTTTTCTGATTTGGCCAAATAACCATCCATACATTGTAAGCCATAATGATACCCAGCCACATTCCAATTCCAATTGTTATATTTTTTGCATTACCACCTAAAAGTCCAAGTGACATAGCTTGATTGATATAACCATTTAAATAGGCGACAATTAATCCAGTTATTATCGTTGATAGGGCGGCCCATCTGAACCAAAAAAGGGCAGCAGGAGCAATAACTTTACCAATAGCTGGTTTTTGTTCATCCGGTATATTCGGCATATTTGGTATCTGGACAAAATTGAAATAATATAGGAGTCCAATCCACATGATGCCTGAAAGAACATGCAAATAACGAAAAATAGCTGACCAAAAATAAGTATCTAAATGCCATCCTCCACTTATTGAATACATAATTATAAACAGAACTATTGTTAAAATTATACCTGCTACAATTGTTCTATTCAGTGATTGTAAAATATTAGACACATTTACCTCCAAAAAATTAAATATAGTTCCTTAGATACTTCCCTGTAAAGCTTTTTCTATCTTTTATTATGTTTTCTGGCGTTCCTTCAAATATGATTTTTCCACCCTTGTCTCCTCCAACTGGCCCTAAATCAATAATATGATCCGCAGTTTTAATAATATCTAGATTGTGTTCTATAACTATAACAGTATTACCTTCATCAACAAGTCTGTGAAGAATTTTTAATAATTTATTTACATCATCAAAATGAAGCCCAGTGGTTGGTTCATCAAGAATATAGAGAGTTTTTCCAGTTGATTTTTTTGATAATTCTTTTGAAAGTTTTATTCTTTGAGCCTCTCCACCTGATAGCGTTGTAGCAGATTGACCTATTTTAATATAATCTAAACCCACATCCATTAATGTTTGTAATTTTTTTTTTATAGAAGGTATTTTATTAAAAAATACATAACCTTCTTCAACTGTCATATCTAAAATATCTGCTATTGATTTATTATTATACTTAACCTCTAGAGTTTCTCTATTATATCTTCTGCCCTTACAAACATCACATTCTACATAAACATCCGCTAAAAAATGCATTTCAATTGTTTTTAATCCAGCTCCTTCACATGATTCACAACGACCACCTCTTACATTAAAAGAGAATCTTCCAGATTTATAACCTCTTGCTGCAGACTCATTTAAACCAGCAAACCAGTCACGAATAGGTGTGAAACAACCCGTGTAAGTTGCTGGATTTGATCTAGGAGTTCTGCCAATAGGAGATTGATCTATATCAATTATTTTATCAATGTTGTTTATCCCTTTAATATTAAAATTTTTTTCATCTTTTATTAATGACTTATTGAAAAAATCATCCAATCGGACAAACAAAGTATCAATAATAAGTGAAGATTTTCCACTACCTGAGACACCGGTAATACAGATAAAGTTTCCCAAAGGAAACGAAACGTTAAGATTTTTAAGATTATTTGTTTTAACTTTTAAAAGTTTAATTATTTTAGGTTTTTTATCTGTTCTTCTTTTTTTTGGAACTGGTATTTTTTTTTTCTTGCTAAGATATTGGGCAGTTAAACTATTATTGTTTTTCAGTATAGTTGCAAAATTTCCTTTTGCAACAATATGACCTCCATGAATTCCTGCTTTAGGACCGATGTCTATTATGTGATCAGCATTTTTAATAGCCTCTTCATCATGTTCGACAACAATAATTGTATTACCTAAATCACGCAATCTAAATAAAGTTTCAATTAGTTGTTTATTGTCTTTTTGATGAAGTCCTATTGAAGGTTCATCAAGAACATAAAGCACACCAGTTAAACCGGAACCAATTTGACTAGCTAGACGAATTCTTTGACTTTCCCCACCTGAGAGAGTTTTACTTGCTCTTGATAATGATAAATAATTAAGGCCGACTTTATTTAAAAAATTGAGCCTGTTTTGTATTTCTTTAATTACTCCTTCTGCAATATGAATTTCACTTTGATTTAATTTTGATTTTAAGTTGTTAAACCAATTTAAACATTCAGTTATTGATTTTTTTGTTATTTCACCAATGTGAAGATTATTAATTTTAACAGCAAGAGCTTTTTCATTCAATCTATAACCGTTACAAACTTCACAATCTCGTTCTGATAAATATTTTTCCAACTCATACTGTATCCAAAATCTTTCAGTTTGAGAATATTTACGATCAATAAAATTAGTGATTCCTTCAAATTTATTTAGACCAATAATTGTGGAATTATCATCTCCATACAGGATTAGATTTTTCACTGTTTTTGGAATATTTTTCCAAGATGTTTTTATAGAAATATTAAATTGTTTAAGAATCTTTGAGATTGTTTCTAGAAACATTTTTTTTTGATATCCAAAAACCTTAGTTTCCCATGGTTTAATAGCTCCTTTAATTATAGAGCGGGATTCATCAGGAATAATCTTGTTTTCATCAAAAAATTTTTCAATTCCAAGACCATCGCATTCAGAGCAAGCGCCTAAAGGCGCATTAAAACTGAACAATCTTGGCTCAATTTCTTCAATTGAAAATCCTGAAACCGGACATGCAAATTTTGAAGAATATATTTGTATTTTTTTTGTTTCTAAATTTTCTATGTATATAAGCCCCTCTGATAGAGTTAAGCCAACCTCAATACTTTCTGCCAATCTTTGTTTAATGTCTTTAGTCACGGTTATTCTGTCAATTAATACATCTATGTTGTGTTTAAAATTCTTTTTTAATGAAGGTGTTTCATGAATTTCATAAATTTCATTATCTATTTTTAATCTCTGGTATCCTTTCTTTTTTAATTCTTCGATTTCTTTTTTATACTCACCTTTTCTATCCCTCACTATGGGGGAAAGAATATATATTCTGTTTTTTTGATTATTTGACAAAACAGAATCAGTTATTTCACTAACACTTTGTGATTTAATTGGTAGTCCCGTAGTAGGTGAATAGGGCGTTCCCACTCTGGCAAATAAAACTCTAAGATAATCATAAATTTCTGTCACAGTACCAACTGTGCTTCTTGGGTTTTTTTGTATAGTTTTTTGTTCAATTGAAATAGCAGGTGATAATCCGTCAATACTGTCTACATCAGGTTTGTTCATCATTTGTAGGAATTGACGAGCATAAGCAGATAAGCTTTCAACATATTTTCTCTGTCCTTCAGAGTAAATTGTATCAAATGCCAGTGTTGATTTTCCTGATCCGCTGACACCCGTAATAACAATTAGTTTATTTTTTGGTATCTCTAAATTAATATTTTTAAGATTATGCTCTCTTGCACCTTTAATTATAATTTTATCCAGATTCATTGATAATTATTTTATAGTTAATTAAAAAATTTTGTTATAAGGATATACATAGGATATACATAAGAAAAATATGGCTGGAAGTGTAAATAAGGTTATTTTATTGGGTAATTTAGGCAGAGATCCTGAAATACGTTCTATGCAGTCTGGAAGCAAAATGGCTACTTTTTCAATGGCAACTTCAAAAAGATGGAGGGATAAAAACACTCAGGAACAAAGAGATAAAACATCTTGGCACAACATAGTAGTTTTTGGTGACGGCTTGGTAGATATAGTTGAAAAATATGTCAAAAAAGGCTCTAAAATTTATGTTGAAGGAGAACTTCAGACGCGTAAATGGCAAGACCAAGACGGCAATGATCGATACACTACAGAGGTAGTTTTGCAAGGATATAGTTCTAATTTGACACTTTTGGACTCAAGAAACACTAATAATAATATTGACGACCAAGCAATTAATAATGATCAGACAACTTCTAATTTTGAAAATCCAACCAGTTCAAAAAATTCTGATTCTTCTGAATCGGACGACGACATTCCTTTCTAAATTTTTATTAAAAATATAAAATAAATATCTGAATAATAAAGAATATTTATATTAGTTAGCTAGATCTTATAGATTGTTTATATCGAATAAATTTGTTATAAACAATATATAAAAAATACCAAAATATAAGGATTTTCTTTTCTATCTGTGAACTCTATTACTCCTCAAAATACTAGTAAATCAGAGAAAATATCAAACATTTCTTTGGTTGAAGAAATGAAAAAATCATATCTAGACTATGCAATGTCTGTAATAGTTTCGAGAGCTTTGCCAGATATTAGAGACGGTCTCAAACCTGTTCATCGTCGCATTTTATACGCAATGAATGAATCAGGGTATAATTATAATAAGGCTTATAAAAAATCAGCAAGAATAGTCGGTGATGTTATGGGTAAGTATCATCCACATGGAGATGCAGCAATATATGATTCGATGGTGAGAATGGCTCAAGATTTTTCTATGCGCTTAGATTTAATAGATGGTCAAGGAAATTTCGGTTCTCTTGATGGTGACCCCCCTGCAGCTATGCGATATACTGAGGCTCGTTTAGCAAAAATATCAGAAAAACTGATTACTGATCTCGATAAAGAAACTATAGTATTTCAACCTAATTATGATGATTCAATTTTTGAACCAACTGTTCTTCCAGCACAATTTCCTAATCTTCTTGTAAATGGCTCTTCCGGCATCGCTGTTGGTATGGCAACAAATATTGCTCCTCACAATTTAGGAGAAGTAATTGATGCCACACTTCATGCCATTGATTTTCCTGAATGCGGAATTGATGATCTTGATAAATTTGTTTTAGGTCCAGATTTTCCAACAGGAGGTCAAATAATAGGAATTAAAGGGATAAAAGAGGCATTTCAGACAGGGAAGGGAGGTTGCATAATAAGATCAAATACTTCTATTGAAGAATTTAGAAAAGATAGAGAAGCAATTATTGTGCATGATATTCCTTATCAAGTTAATAAGTCGAAATTGATAGAAAAAATTGCAGAAACTGTGAAAAATAATATCATTGAAGGCATTTCAGATCTTCGTGATGAATCTGACCGTAAAGGTGTACGAATAGTAATTGAATTAAAGAAAGATGTAGATGCAGAAATAATAAAAAATAAGCTTTATAAACACACCTTACTTCAAACCACTTTTAATTCAAATATGCTTGCACTCAATAAAGGCAAGCCAGAACAGCTAAATTTAAAACAAATAATTTCTTCTTTTATAGAATTTAGGGAAGAAGTTGTATCTAAAAGAACGGCATTCGATTTAAATAAAGCTAGAAAAAAAGCCCATGTTTTAATTGGATTAGTTGTAGCAAATAATAATATTGATCAAATAATTGAATTAATTAAAAAATCTAAAGATTCAAAAGAAGCTAAAGAAAAATTGATTGGAAAAAAATGGAAATTAACAAAAACAAATTTAAATTTTATTAAACTGATTGAAGATCAAATCAGTCAACTATCTAATAATTCATTCATTTTTTCAGAAAATCAAGCAAAAGCCATTCTCGATTTAAGGTTGCATAAATTAACTAGTCTTGAACGTGATGATATCAAAAAAGAATTAGAAAGCATAATTCTAGAGATCCAAGGCTATTTAAAAATATTAAACTCTAGAGAAAAGTTATTATTAGTAATTAAGAGTGAATTAAGCGAAATTAAAAAAGAATTTTCAACACCTAGACGTAGTGAAATTACTGACAAAGAATACGAGCAGATTGATGATATTAATTATATTGAAAAAAAAGATGTCATTATCACAATATCCAACAATGGTTATATTAAAAGATCACTTTTAGAAAATTATCGATCACAAAACAGGGGGGGGAAAGGCAAAACAGGTATGTCTACACGCGAAGAGGATTTTGTTAAAGAAATTCATTTAACAGATACCCATACAAAATTACTCGTATTCTCTAGCCTTGGAAAAGTTTATGCATTAAAATCTTTTAATATTCCCGAAGCAAGTTTAAAAGCAAGAGGAAAGCCAATTATTAATCTTTTACCTTTTGCGCCAGAAGAAAAGATAGCTACTTTTTTACCCCTGCCTCTAAATGAAGCTGAACTACGTTCTAATTTAGCGATTTTTGTTACCAAAAATGGAATGATAAGAAAAAATAAATTAATTGATATTGCAAAAAGTGGCAAAAGAGAATTAAGAGAAACTGGAAAATTAAGTATTAAACTTAAACCAAAAGATGAATTAATAAGTGTAAAAATTGCAACTGAAGATCAGGATATTCTTCTTTCTAGTTCAGACGGAAAGTGTTTACGTTTTCCAATAAAAAAATTAAGATTATTTAGCGGCCTTAATTCCGGGGGCGTTCGTGGAATCAAATTAGAAAAAAATAATTATATAATTTCTCAATCAGTACTAAAACATTCATTTATAGATATGTCGATAAGACAAGAATACTTAAAATACGCATCAGAAAATAGGAAAAACAATAAAAACAATATTAGAGATGATTTTATGGAATTGCAAAAAAATGAAGAATTTTTATTAGCTGTAACCACTAAAGGATTCGGTAAAAGATCTTCTGCATATGAGTATAGAATATCCAATAGAGGCGGTAAGGGAATAACAGGCATTCTAACTACGCCGAAAAACGGTAAAGTAATAGATTGTTTTGTAATTAATGAAAATGATCAAATTATTATGGTAAGTAACAAAGGTCAAATTATCCGAGTTAATATTAGTCAAATCAGAATAGCTGGTAGAACAACCCAAGGCGTTTCTATATTTAAGATACCTGAAGGTGATAAAATAGTTTATGTATCTAGAGTTGGAAATCTTGAAAATAATTAGATGGCAACTAGAATAGGAATATACCCAGGTACTTTTGATCCATTAACTTTTGGTCATTTGGATATTATTAAGAGATCACTTACGATAGTTGATAAATTAATTGTTTGTGTGGCTGAAAATTTTACTAAAAAATTATTACTTTCACCAGATGTTCGTAAAAAAATAATTTTATCAGATACAACAACTTATCTTGAAAAAAATACAGACATATCAGTAGATGTTATAAGTGGCTTATTAGCTAATTATGCAAAAAAAAATAACGCAACTTGCATTATTCGTGGATTACGAGCAGTATCTGATTTTGAATATGAATTTCAAATGACTGGAATGAATTATCAACTTAATCCTACTATTGAGACTATCTTTCTTATGTCATCAGACAAATATTCATTTATATCATCTAATTTTATAAAAGAAGTTCACATCCTTGGAGGTGATGTTTCTAAGTTTGTATCTAAAAACACAATTGATATTCTAGATAAAAAAAATATCTAATTATAATTACTTGCGTTCAAATTATTTGAACTATATAGAACTTGCAGATGTATGGGCCCTTAGCTCAGTTGGTAGAGCAATTCCCTTTTAAGGAATGGGTCACAGGTTCGAATCCTGTAGGGCTCACCATTTCGAGGGAATATCAGATATAATGCAGAAAACGATAATACAAAATATAGAAACTGGTATTACGAAAAATTGTGATATTTTAAAAAAAAACGATCGAATATTAGAAGTGATCCTTGAGGGGACAACTATTAAAATTTTATTAAAAAAACATAACCATAAATATATTGGAAAATTTAAAGAAATGGAATTTGTGTCTACTGGAGATTAATATATTTAGGCCTTGTCCTCTTTTATTATTTGCTTATCATTTTTTAATTCTCTATTAATTTTTTTTTGAATTGTAGAAGCGCTTATTAACCTACCTTTTCCTATCCCTGGGCAAAAATCTATTAGTTCTTCTTTCCATTTTTTAGCATTCATATTTTCTTTCCAAAAAGGCCATGTTCTGCATTGAATGGGTCTTGCAGCATAAATAGAGCATTTTTTATTTTTTAAAAATTGACAATTTCCATCAATATTTAATTCTTTTAAATGAAGATAACCATCTGAGAATTCGCAATACTTTTTTTTAAATAAATTAGTCGATAAATTTAAATATTTTACTATCTTGGTTTGATCTTTTTTACTGAGATAAACATACCCATAATTTCCTCGAGATACGCAACAATTTGACGATCCTTGACATTCAAAATATATTCCTTTTTTGAAAATTTCTTTATCCATTAACCAGCTTGCAAGGTTTTAATTGCAACATCTCTTTCAAATAAGTAGAGTAAATTTTTTAGATTCTTTCCTTCATTAGTTGCAAGTTTTGGATCATTTTGGGAGATTAAATCAACATACTTTCTCACATCTTCTAATAAATCACCGTCAAAACTCAAGTCTGCGATCTGAAAAGAGGGGAGACCCGACTGCTTCTTCCCAAGTACTTCGCCAGCACCTCTGATTTCCAAGTCTTTTTTAGCAATTTCAAAACCATCATTAGTTTCTTTCATTTTTATAATCCTTTTTTTTGCATTCTCACCAATTTGATCTTTATGAAGCAATATACAGGATGATTGAATATCATTTCTTCCAACACGTCCTCTTAATTGATGGAGTTGAGCTAGTCCAAATCGTTCAGCATGTTCGATAATTATTGTTGTTGCTTCTTTTATGTCAATTCCAACTTCTATGACAGTAGTTGAAACCAATATTTTATAATCTTCATTTTGAAACTTATGCATCACCTCTTCTTTTTCTTTTTCTTTTAATTGACCATGAATGATTAATATTTTTTTATTGAATATTTTATTTAAATTTTCATATCTATCATTAGCAGCCTTTAAATCCAGTTCTTCTGATTCTTCTATTAATGGACACACCCAGTAAGCTTTTTCATTGGATTGAAGTTTTATAAGAAGTCGTTCAATTAATTTTTTTTCCTTGAGTATAGACAAGGAAGTTGTTTTAATAGGCAGCCTTCCAATCGGTTTTTCAGTGATTTTGCTTTCATCCATGTCTCCATATGCAGCTAGAGCAAGCGTTCTTGGTATAGGTGTAGCGCTCATAACTAATATTGATGGTTTTCTACCCTTATTTGTGAAAGCCATCCTTTGAAAAACTCCAAACCGATGTTGTTCATCAATTACAACCAAGCCAATTGAATTGAACGTTACATCATCTTGTATTAGTGCATGAGTTCCAATAACAAGTTTTACTTGACCGCTCTTAATTAGTTTTAACTTTTCTAATCTAGAATTGCCTTTATCTTTTCCTGTTAAGATGATGGTCTTTATGTTTAAATTTTTAAATAATATTTGAATATTATTAAAATGTTGAAATGCCAAAATACTAGTTGGAACCATCATTGCTGTTTGAAAACCTGATTCAATAGCTTGCAATATTGCCAGCAGAGCAATTATTGTTTTTCCTGAACCAACGTCTCCTTGTAACAGTCTGACCATTTGATGCGATGAAGTTAAATCTTCCTTTATTTCCTCCCAAACATTTTTTTGAGAGTTTGTTAATTTGAAAGGTAATAATTCAATAAAATTATCAGCTAAAGTGGAGGAAGATTTAAATTCTATTCCTTTTTGTTTTTGATTATAATTCCTAATAATTGATATAGCTAGCTGATGGGATAGTAATTCATCAAAAGCCAATCTTCTTCTATGCACATTTGAATATATCAAATCATCTGATGATTTAGGATTGTGAATAGAGAGCAATGAGTTTTTCCAAGAATTAAATGAATATTTTTTTATAATTTTATTTTCAATCCATTCCTCTAGTTCCGGGATCAAAAGCAGGATCTTTTGCATATTCCTTAAAATAATTCTTTGAGACAATCCTGCAGTCAAACCATAAATGGGCTCTATTTCTTTCAGTTCATTGATTTTTTCAACTTCAATTATATGTGAAGGATGAGTTATCTGAAAAGTATTCTTAAAGTATTCTAATTTTCCTGAAATGAATCTTTCTGAAGCAACAGGAAGTGTAGTTTTGATAACAGGATGGCGGGCATAGAAGAAAACTATATCAATAGGAACTTCACCACATATGCAATTTACTTTATACGGTTGTTTTTTAAAACGAGATGGTTTGTGTTCTAATATTTTGACTTTCAGAGTAACAATACTGTTAATTAGGGCTTCATGAATATTTTCATGCCTGTTTCGTTTAATCACATTATAAGGAATGTGCCACAGTAAGTGTATTAATTTTGGACCAACTAATCGATTAAATAATACTTCTAATTTGGGCCCTATACCTGATAATGAAGATATGGATGAAAAAAGGGGATTAATTTTTTCAGATCTCATTTAATTGTATTATTTAAATATGTAATTATTAATTCTTACACCAACTTGTATGGATAATGAAATATTATGAGTGAATATAATATTCAAAAGTTAAAAAAACAGATTATTTACCGATGTTCGTACACTGGCACCAAGGAAACTGATTTGTTTTATCAAAAGTTAATTGGTAAAATTGATACTTTAACTCCTATTGAACTCTATCAATTATCAAATTTATTCATCGAAGTCTCTGATGCTGATATATTTTCAATATTAACCAATAAAAGAAATCCCAGTAATAAATATGCTAATTTATTTAAAAAATTAATGGAATGAGTAATGAAACATTAATAGGTTCAGTTAACAAAGGCAATGAAGCTTTCTTTATTGCTGAATATTTAAAGAAAAATAATAAATGCTCACTTTTATATATAGCGAGAAATGAAAAAGAAATATTTGATATTAAATCAAAAATTCAATGGTTAATACCATCTGTTGAAATATTAGTTTATCGATCTTGGGACCAAATTCCTTACGATAGCGTTTCCCCCTCAAAGGAGATTCAATCTGAAAGAATAAACACTCTTTATAAAATTTATTATAATAAGAATCAACGCATTGTCATTTCTTCTGTTAATGGAATTTTGCAAAAAACTGTTGATGTTGATTTTATTAAAAATAATTTCATCGAAATTTTTTTAAATAAAAGAATAAATTTTGAGCAATTAATTAGTAAATTAATTTTCCTAGGGTATCAGAGAACATCAGTTGTAAGAGAAAAATCAGAGTTTGCAATTAGAGGGTCAATTATTGATATTTTTTTATCGAATAGAAATAAACCAATACGTATAGATTTTTTTGATCAAAATATAGAAACTATTAGTGAATTTGACAGATTTACTCAAAAAACAACTAATAAAATAGATGAGAACATACTGATTACTCCCTCCAGTGAATTATTAATCAATAAGAAATCTTTGAATCTTTTTAGAAAATCTTTTAGAGAAATTTTTTCTGAATATCGGCATAGTCAAATTTACAACTTATTTTCTAACTCAATAATACCTTCCGGCGGTGAAAATTTTCTACCTTTATTTAATGAATCTTTATCAACAATCTTTTCATACTGCTTAAATTATCATATTATACTAAATAATGATTTTCAAAATTTATTGGATATACGCATAGAAAAAATTAATGATTTTTTCAATGCTAGAGAAGAAGGAGGGGACAATTTTAACCTTCCTCCGAAAAACTTATATTTAAATTGCAAGAATATTCAGAATAATTTTATTAATTTTTCAGTAGTTAAATTATATGAATATAATCTGGATAATGAAATTAATTTTAAAATTAATAAATTACCTAACCTTTCTTCAATAAGAAAGGAAATTGATTTTAAATTTATTAAAAAATTTTTTGAAATTAATTATAAAAAAAATATTATAATTTGTTCACGTTCCAATGGATCGCTTGATAGAATTAAAAAAATTCTATTAGAACAACTTCATATAAATTTTGTATCAATTAATGATTTTGATGAATTAAATAATGAAGAAAAGTTATATATAACAGTATTAAAAATAGATGAATCTGTTGAATATCAAAATTATATTTTTTTAAATGAAAAAACCTTGTTCGGATACAATTTTTCCACACACAAATCAGTTGATCAGAATAAAGAAGTATTTTTCGAAGAAATTAATAAATTAACAAAGAATAGTATATTAGTTCATTCTGAATATGGTTTATGCAGATTTCTGAATATTAAAAAATTAGAAATTAATCAATCACATCACGATTGTGTCGAGCTTGAATTCGCAGATGATCAAAAGCTTTTTTTGCCCATTGAAAATCTCAATTTTATTACAAAATATGGAAATGATGATAATAATAATGCACAGCTTGATCGATTAGGCAGTTCTCATTGGCAAAAAAGAAAAGCTAAGGCAAAAAATAAAATAAAAGAAGCAGCAAAAAACTTAATGATCACGGCTGCAAAAAGATTAAATTCTCAATCACATAAGATTAATTTTAACCCCTCTGAATATGAAAAGTTTTCCAGCACCTTTCCTTTCATTGAAACTGATGATCAAGCAAAAACCATAGAGGAAGTCATTTCTGATTTTTCAAAATCTGTCCCTGCGGATAGATTGATAGTAGGAGACGTGGCATTTGGAAAGACGGAAGTCATCATTAGAGCTGTGTTTCTGGCCGCTAAGTCTAAAATTCAAAGTCTTGTGTTAGTCCCAACAACATTGTTATCAAGACAGCATTTTAATAATTTTTCCAATAGATTAATTCCATTCGGCATTAAAGTTGGAGAAATTTCAAGGCTTGTACCAACAAAGGAAAAGTTAGAAATAATTTCTTCACTAAGGGAAGGGGCAATAGATGTTGTTATTGGAACTCACGCTCTTTTAAGCAATAAAATACACTTTAAAAAACTAGGCCTTATTGTTTATGATGAAGAACAAAAATTAGGCACTCAGCAAAAAGAAATATTTAAATCAATAGCCCCCCGCGCGCATGTTGTGTCTTTATCTGCCACGCCCATACCCAGAACATTATCATTGTCTTTATCTGGTATTAGAGATTTAAGTTTGATACAAACAGCTCCTTATGAAAGACTATCTGTTAGAACTTTCATTTCTTCTTTTGATGAGATTACAATTATTGAAGCTATTAAAAGAGAAATTTATGGAAGAAAAAATGGAGTTTTTTTTGTTACTCCTCGAAAACGAGATATTCCTTTTTTAGAAAGATTTATCAGTGAAAAATTACCAGAAATTAAATATGTAACAGCTCATGGCCAATTAGCGCCGAAAATATTAGAATCCAGAATAACAAAATTTTATAATCAAGAAGTGCCTTTACTGATTAGCACAAATATTATTGAGAATGGTTTGGATTTGCCACACGTCAACACAATCATTGTTTATCGAAGTCACATATTTTCTCTTGCTGGAATATATCAATTAAGAGGAAGGGTAGGACGTTCTTCAAAGAGAGGTTATGCTTATTTAACTTATAATGAAAAAGAGATAACAGAAAATGCTCGCAAAAGATTAAATGTAATTAACTCTTTTGATAAAATAGGCTCAGGGTTTAACATAGCTACCCAGGATTTGGATTTACGAGGAGGAGGTTCGATTATAGGGGAGGAGCAAAGCGGATTCATAAAAGAGGTGGGTACGGAATTGTACCATCAAATGTTGGAGGAAGAGATTTTAAGGCAAAAAAATCAATTATTTAAAGATAGTAAAATTGTTATTAAGCCTTCTTTTCAACCAATTATAAGGATTCCTGAAGAAATATTTATTCCAGATGAGTTTATCAATGATCTTGATATTAAAATGTCTGTTTATAAAAGAATTTCATTAATCACCAATAACCAGGAAAGAAATAACCTTATGACAGAATTAGTGGATAGATTTGGTAAATTGCCAAATGAGGTTGAGAATTTATTTCAATTGATTGAAATAAAAATTCTTTGTTTAAGAAATAATATTGAACAAATAGAATTTGGAAGAAAGGGAATTTTAATTAGTTTTTACAAAAATATTCCAAAGAATCCTGAGAAAATTTTAAAGATTGGATTATCTCAAGATAAGCAAATTACAATTAGATCTGATCAAAAAGTATTTTACGATTTTCTTGGTAATATGAATGAAAACAGATTCGCATTAGTGAAAAACATCATAAAAAAATTCCACTAGATTAGTATGGCGGAGAGACAGAGATTCGAACTCTGGAAGGTGTTGCCACCTTGCCGGTTTTCAAGACCGGTGCTTTCAACCGCTCAGCCATCTCTCCTAATAATGAAACATTCCATTACAGTTAGGTCTAAATTTTGTCAAAATATATAAATTAATAATTCCAAATTAATGCTAGTTTTGTTATCTCATATTTTTATATGAGATTTTATTGTACGCTATTCCTGTATTTCATCATTACTGTTTTTATTTCACTTAATGTTTTGTCAGCAAACTGTAAAAAACCTGTTATGCCTACAAATGATGAATGGCAAGACTGGTTGTCTGAATTCAAAAAAGAAGCTTTGAAAGAAGGTATTTCACAAAATACCATTGATGCAGAACTTTCAGATGTATCACCTCAAAAGAAAATCATTATGAGAGATCGATGTCAACCTGAGTCTACAATTACATTAAAAGAATATCTTTATTACAGGATAGATAAATCCAGGGTAATTGCTGGAAGAAATATGATGAAAAAATACAAAGAAGAATTAAATCATATTTCTGCTCATTTTGGCATTCAACCAAGATTTATTATTGCGATTTTGGGTATGGAAAGTTTTTATGGAAAAAATCAAGGCAATATAAGAACGATTGAAGCTGTCACAACTCTTGCTTATGATCGACGACGAAGCTCATTTTACAAAAAACAACTTATTGCAGCTTTGAAAATTATTGATCAAGGACTTGTTGAATCAGATAAATTAATTGGAAGCTGGGGAGGGGCGGTAGGTATGACACAGATGATCCCGACAACCTTTATTGAAAGTGGCTATGATTGGGATGGTGGAGGAGTGGATATATGGAACAGTTATGAAGATGCATTTGCAAGTATTGCAAACTACCTAACTTCTATCGACAAAAATCCATGGTTGTTTGATGCTGCTTGGGGAAGAGAGGTTTTACCTCCAAAAAATATTTTAGATTTTTATGATTCTTTAAAGCAAAATAATCCCAAAGGCTGCAGTTCGGTTAAATCCCGCTCTATTCCAAAAAAATTATCAGAATGGAGCAAACTTGGTTTTACAGACATCAATAACAATGATTTACCTAAACGGGATGATCTTGAAGCACGTTTAATTGCACCCGATGAAATTAATGGAAGAATGTTTATAGTTTATCAAAACTACAAAAACTTATTATATTATAATTGCAGTTCTTATTATGCAGTTTCAATAGGTCTGTTGAGTGATGAAATTATTAAGTAGTTTTTTTTTTATTATCCTGTTTTTATCATCCTGTCAGCTAGAAAATAATAAAACGATATCTAAAGTAGAAAAGAAGATCGTTAAAGTAGAGAAAAAAATCATTGAAGCAGTTAGTGTCAATAAATTAAAAGAAAAAAAACAAAAAACTAATAATGCTATTTTTTATTTAATAGGAGATCCATATTTTATTGAAGGCGTTGAATACATACCTGAAGAAAATTATTCTTATGTTCAAAGTGGTTTAGCAACATTTTATGATAAAGAACTGCATAATGTTAAAACTGCAAATAATGATATAAATAAAGTAACCGAACTTTTGGGACGTCATAAAACTTTACCGTTACCCAGTATTGTTAAAATTACTAATCTTGAAAACGGCTCATCTTTAATTATTAAAATAAATGACCGATATGAAGACAATGTATCCCTGATTCAAGTTTCAAGAAAAGTTTCTCAATTACTTCGATTCTATAAAAATAAAATAGCTCGTGTTAAGTTAGAAGTGCTTACTGATCCAAGCAAGCAAAATAAAATTGTTTTGGAATCAATGAATCAGGCTGATTTTAATAAAACTATCGATTTAGCGCCAACTGAGAGTGTTTCTATATCTGATTTAGATGAAGTAACTTTTGAAAAAAACATTTCTAATAGCAAGATTGAACAACCGATTGAATTAAAGTTAGAAGAAGTTTCAAATCAGGATCTGTTTGTAAAAGTGTATGGATTTGAGTCTTATAACGAGACTAAAAATATCATTGATTTACTTAACATCAAATTTAATATCACTACTCAAAAAGAAGGTGATTCATATAGTGTTATAATTGGACCTATTGAAAATGTTGATGCAAATAAATTAGTTTCCTCTTTCATATCCAAAGGGTATAAGAACACAGAAATTATACTAGAATAAAACATACTTGGGTCATAATTATTCATATATATAATAGAGATGAAATTTTATTTATTTATCATAATTGTTTTTCTTCACATTTCCAATTCTTGGGCCATTGATACAAAAGCAAACCAAGCAGTTGTAGTTGATTATAATACTAACGAAATATTATTTGAAAAAAATTCTAACCAAAAAATTCATCCAGCTTCAATGACTAAAATAATGACCATTTATGCGGCATTTGATAGAATAAATAATACAAATTTGACAATTGAAGATACCTGTACAGTGTCTGCAAAAGCCTATCGTATGGGTGGATCACGTACCTTTTTGGAAATAGACGACCAAGCTACTATTAACACGCTTCTAAGAGGGATAATTATTCAGTCTGGCAATGATGCTTCCGTTGCACTAGCTGAATGCTTGGCTGGCACGGAAGATGATTTTGCAAATCTAATGAATGTTTATGCGGAAAAATTAAAAATGAATAATACTAATTTTACAAATTCTTCTGGCTGGCCCGAAGATAATCATTATTCAACTGTTCTTGATCTTGCAATCTTATCTAATTCCTTAATCAGAGATTTTACTGATTTATATTCATATTTTAGTGAAAAGGAATTCACGTATAATGATATTAAGCAACCTAACAGAAACAGACTTTTAAGTAATGTTAATGGAGCAGATGGTTTAAAAACTGGCTATGTAAAAGAATCAGGTTGGGGCATAGCTGGGTCTGCAATTAGAGATGATAGACGTATAACAGTTGTTATTAATGGCACAAACAGTTCAAGATCAAGATTAAATGAATCTTCTAATTTATTAAATTGGGCCTTTAAACAAACAACTGAAAAAATATTAGCCCATAAAGGTCAAATAATTAAGAATGTTGATGTGTGGCTTGGAAACAAGCCAACAGTAAATTTAGTGGTTGAAAGAGATATTATCTCAATACTATCCTTTGATCAGTTGAAATTAATTAAATCAACTATAAATTATGAAAAACCAATTTCAGCACCCATTAAAGCTGGAGATAAGATAGGTTCTTTGACAATAAATATTTCTGGCAAACCCCCGATGATTGTTCCATTAGTTGCAGATAAAAATGTTAATACTATTAACCCAATTATGAGAATTTTTGCAGCGATAAAATATTTGGTTTTTGGAACGAGCTTAGATGAAATTTAATAATCGAGGACTATTTATTTCTTTTGAAGGTCCCGAGGCAAGTGGCAAATCAACACAAATAAAGCTTCTCCAAAAATTTTTAAAAAATAAAAAGATTCCTTTTATATTAACAAGAGAACCAGGGGGGACACCTGTCTCTGAAAAACTCCGAAAAATAATATTAGATAAAAAGCAACTTATTTCAACTACTGAAGAGATATTGCTACTTATGTCTTCGAGATTAAATCATATCAATACAATAATTATGCCAGCATTGAAGAAAGGTAAGATAGTTATCACAGACCGTTTTGCAGATTCAACTTTTGTGTATCAAGGTTTTGTGAATAATTATGGTTTAAAAAAAACTATGGAATTACACAAAGAACTTTTAAATAATTTTTTACCATCAAAAACATTTTTATTTCTTTTATCAGTTGGTGAAATTAACAAGAGACTAAAAAAACGAAAAATAACTAATAAATATGATAAAATTGATACTTTATTTCATTCAAAAGTTATTTCAGGATATAAAAAATTATCAAAAAATAATAAAAGATTCATAAGAATAAATGCAGAACTAAAAGTAGATATGATTCATAAAACAGTTCTCAAATCCATTAAAGAGTTATTAAAATATTAAATGGTATCTTTATCGCAAAAATTGATAGGTTTTGAAAAAATATTTACAACTCTTAAAGAAAATTTAATAAATAAAAATCTGTCTAACTCACTTATTTTTTACGGAAATAAGGGTATTGGAAAATCTACTTTAACTTATTTTCTAATAAATTATGTATTTGATGAAATATATAAAAATAATCCTTCCTCCAATCATACTAATTTAATTTATAATAATTCACATCCTAGCGTGAGACTCCTGCGAAAAGAATATGATGAAAAAACAAAAAAATTTAAAAAAAACATCATCATTAATCAAATAAGAGATTTGGAATCATTTATTTATCAATTTACGATTGATGGTTCTCCTAAATTTATAATAATAGATAGCAGTGATGACCTAAATGTTAACAGCTCTAATGCCCTATTGAAAATTTTAGAGGAGCCAAAAAGAAACACTTATATAATACTAATCACACACCAATTATCTAAATTACTTCCAACTATTCGTTCAAGATGCATTAAATTCAAATTTTCTAACCCAACATTTGATCAATTTAATGAGATTATTTTCAATCAAGATGAATCAATTGACAAAAATATTTTAAAATTTTTGTATGATCTTTCTGAAGGTTCGCCAGGACTGGCGATTCAATTGTATTCTGAAAATTTCAGAGAAATTTTTGATCATTTAGTTGAAATATTTAGAGAAAAAAAACCTTTATCATCAAATATTTTACAATTATCAAATAAAGTTGGAATGTATTCGAATGACCAATTCATACTATTTTTATCACTAATTAAATTTATAATAGTTCATACAACAAAAATTAATTTAGGAATTGATATTCAAAAAAATTTTATTTCTGATATATCTGAATCTTTGTTAGAAATATCTAAATATTTAGATAATCAAATTTCCCAAAAAATATTAGTATATTTAAATACTTATGAAAATGATTTATTTGTTTATAATCTTGATAAAAAAATTTTTATTTTAAATATATTTTCACCTTTATCCAACAGAATATGAATGCATTTTATATAACAACACCAATATATTATGTGAATGATAAACCGCACATTGGACATGCTTACACAACTATAGCCTGCGATATAATAGCTCGATATAATAAATTAATAGGAAATGATGTTTATTTTTTAACGGGAACTGATGAACATGGTCAAAAGGTGGAGAAAGCAGCAAATGCAGCCGCTTTAAAACCTCAGGAATTTGTGGACAAAATGTCAAAAAATTTCCAAGATTTAGTCTCTTTTCTTAATTGTGAAATAAGTGACTTTATTCGAACAACAGATGGCAAGCATATAAAGGCAGCTCAAGCTTTGTGGAAAAAGTTATTGGATAACAACCAAATTTATTTATCAAATTATGAAGGTTGGTATTCTGTTAGAGACGAAGCATTTTATTCTGAAAATGAATTAACAAAAAAAAATGATAAATTCATAGCTCCGAGCGGAGCTGAAGTTGAGTGGATTAAAGAGGAAAGTTATTTTTTTAAATTATCTGAATGGCAAAATAAATTAATTGATTTTTATGAAAAAAATCCAAATTCTATAAAACCTCAATCACGCTTTAATGAAGTTTTAAGTTTTATTAAAGGTGATTTAAAAGATCTTTCAATTTCTCGAACAACATTTAAGTGGGGAGTTCCTGTTCCGAATAATGACAAACACGTTATGTACGTTTGGATTGATGCTTTGTGCAACTATATAACATCAATTGGCTATCCTGATACAAACAATAAAAATTTCAAAAAATATTGGCCAGGTTTGCATATAGTAGGAAAAGACATACTTCGTTTTCATTCCGTTTATTGGCCAGCTTTTTTAATGGCTGCTGATTTAGAACCTCCGACTAGAGTTTTTGCTCATGGATGGTGGACTAACGAAGGTGAAAAAATTTCTAAATCATTAGGCAACATTATTGACCCTTATGAAGTTGTTTCAAATTATGGACTTGATCAAATTAGATTTTTTTTATTTAGAGAAGTTCCTTTTGGAAATGATGGCGACTTTTCAAAAGAATCCATAGCACAAAGACTAAATGCGGATTTATCAAATAATTTTGGAAATCTTGTACAAAGAATATGTTCTTTTGTTAATAAAAATTGCAACTCAACTGTTTCTAACATTGTAAATTATAATGATGAAGACAATAAATTATTAACATTCTCAATTAATAAACTTGATAAATATAAGCAATATATGAATGAACAAAGCATTGATAAGTCGTTAAAAGAGGTGTTTGAACTTCTGACAGAAACCAATATTTATGTTGATAAACAAGCTCCATGGATACTGAAAAAAACAAATTTAGAAAGAATGAATGCGGTATTATTTGTTTCCCTTGAAATAATAAGACGTTCCTCAATACTTTTGTTTCCTGTCATACCTGGGAGTTGTGAAAAAGTTTTTTCTATACTTAATGTTGATAAAAAAAATATTACTTTAAACAATTATCAAATAACACCTTCTGAACCTTATAGAATTAATGAGACGTTCCCAGTTTTTCCTCGCATAGATATCGATGATTGATTCACATTGTCATCTTAATTTTGACAATTTATCTAAAGATTTTTCATCCATAATTAAAAGAGCAAAGAAAAATAATTTATCGGCAATTTTATCTATCAATACCAATCCTGAAAAATTTGAAAATCATTATCAATTAATTAAAAAGTACCAATCATTATTTATTAGTTATGGACTTCATCCAGAAAATGTGAATTCTTTTAATATTCCTGCTGTTGATAGTCTTAAATTTTATTGCGAATATGAACATGTAATTGGAATAGGGGAGACGGGGTTGGATTTTTATCGTTCCACTGAATATAAATCAGAACAATACCAATCTTTTGAAAATCATATTGAATGCTCCTATGAAACAAATTTACCATTGATTATTCATCAGCGAAACTCTGAAAAAGAAATTATAGAAGTTTTAAATAACTATCAAAAATCAAAATCATTAAAGGTAGTATTTCACTGTTTCACAGGATCTAAGAAACTAAAAAGTTTTTGCTTGGATAATGAATTTTATATTTCTTTATCCGGCATAATAACTTTTAAAAATGCAAGTGATTTGCGTGAAGTGATTAGAAATTTTCCACTTCAGCAAATATTAATAGAGACAGATAGCCCGTTTCTTGCCCCGGAACCCTTCCGAGGAAAAATGAATGAACCTTCGTATGTAAAATATATAAGCGAATATCTTTCTAATTTTTTTAATATTTCTCAAAAAAAATTCAATGAAATTACTGATAATAATTTTTATAAATTGTTTTCTAAAGCAATAAGATATAATGAAATATCTTAATGAAAGTCAGAATATTGGGGTCGGGGGGAAGTTTTGGTAGTCCTTTAGCTTGGCAGCGAAATGGAAAAATAGATATTAATAATCAGCGAAATTTTCGAACCCGTCCTTCAGTTCTTGTAAACATTAACGAAACTAATATTTTGATTGATACTTCTCCAGATTTAAGGCAACAACTTTATGATGCAAAATGTACCAAGATAGACGCAGTTTTGTTTACACACGGGCACTCTGATCATACATCTGGTCTTCCAGATATGCGTGCTATATCGTTAATTAATGATAAAATTATATCTGCCATAGCACCCATTGAAATGAAACAAAATATTTTAAGTTATTATAAGTATATTTTTGAAGGTGAAAAAGAGTACAGACCTTTTATGAAATTTATATCTGTACAAAATGAATTTCAAATAAACAATATTAATATTGAGTCATTCAAACATAACCATGGCTCTATTGATGCTCAGACATATCGCATTGACAATTTTGCATATTCTACAGATATTAAAAAATTCTATAATAGTGACATTGACAAATTAAAAAATTTAGATCTTTGGATTGTAGGATTGCTTCGTTTGGATTCTCATCCAGCACATGCAGGTTTTGATGAAATCATGGAGTTTGTTAACTATTTAAAACCTAAAAAAACAATTTTTACACATATGACGGCTCGAATTGATGAAAAAGAATTATTAAATCTGTGTCCGCTAAATGTTATGCCAGGATATGATGGCTTAGAAATATCTATATGATTGATAAAGACATCGGTTTTATAGGTCTAGGAAATGTTGGATCAAAGTTAGCAAGAAACATTCTTCAAGCAGGCTACAATTTATTCATACACGATATAAATGAAAACACATCTAATGAATTAGTTAACAAAGGCGCCATATGGAAAAATAGCGTAAAAGATATAATTGATAATACTTCTTTAATAATTACCTGTTTGCCTTCACCACAAGCAGTAACTGAAGTTGTTGAAGGTAAATCAGGTATGGTTAATTATATTAATGATAAGCATTTATGGATTGAGATGAGCACTACAGATGAAAAAAAAATGATAAGATTATCAAAATTAATTGAATCAAAGGGTGCAAATATTTTAGAGGCGCCTGTAACTGGCGGTCAACACAGAGCTGAAAGTGGCAACATAAGTGTTTTGACAGCAGGTAAAAGGGAGAATTTTAATCGAGCGTTCCCAATCTTATCTGAGATCGGTTTTCAAGTTTTATATTGCGGCAAACTAGGAAACGCCTCTACGCCAAAAGTGGTAACTAATTATTTGGCTTCTATTAATTTACTTGCTTTGGGAGAAGCTTTAATGGTTTGTAAAAAATATGGAATAGATTTAAAATCAGCTTATCATGGAATTCGTATCAGTTCTGGAAATAGTTTTGTTCATGAATCTGAATATCAGGTTATTTTAAATGGTTCTTATGATGTTGGTTTTACAATGGATTTAGCATGTAAAGATGTTGGTTTATTTGACAAGTTAGCAGATAAATTTAAAATTCCTGCTGAGATTAGTAAATTAATGAATAAAATATTTAAAGAAGGACTTGAGAAGTATGGAAAAAGATCTTTAAGTACAAGTATTGTAAGAAGACTGGAAGAGCAATGTAATGAAAATTTAAGAGCTCCGGATTTTCCAAGTCAATTGATTGATAATGAGTCAAAAAAAAAGGGAATTGAAATTAAGTTTTAATTATAATGAATACTAAAAAATTTTTACTTCCTGAAGAAGAACCAAAAAATGCAGCCTATCGTTTTAAAAATGCTATTATGGAACCTATTGAAAATTCAGATCTATTTAATAGTTTCATTAAAGATCATATTTTTAAACAAGAATTTTCAGGAACTTTGTGGGCAGAAGGTCCTTCTTATATTCCTCATAAAGAAATGTTAGTTTGGAGTGATATTCCCAATAATAGGATGATGAAACTAATGAACGGAAAAGTTACTGAGTTTCGAAATCCATCAAATTTTTGCAACGGGAATACAATAGATAATGATGAAAATTTAATATCATGTTCTCACGGAGGGCGATGTATTTATAGAACAAAGGATTATGTTAATACCACAACTTTAGTTAATTCATATCAGGGTAAGAAACTTAATTCTCCAAATGATGTTGTCGTAAAAACAGATGGCACTATTTGGTTTACTGATCCGCCTTATGGAATATTGTCAGATTACGAGGGTTATCCCGGTGAACAAGAATATGGGGGGAGTTACGTGTTCAGATATGACCCAATTTCGAAGAAGCTTGAAGTAGCGCTAAAAAATCTGGATAGACCTAATGGAATAGCTTTCTCACCAGATGAAAAAAAAATATATATCGCAGATACAGGAGAGGAAGTTAAACATTTGTATGTCTATGATTTAGATGAAAATGATAACTTAATTAATGAAAAATTAATTTATGATTTCAAACCTTTTTTTTCTGATGGATTTCGCTCAGACAAAGATGGAAATATATGGACCAGTGCTGGAAAAGGAATAAAATGTTTTAATCCTAAGGGGGAAATCATAGGTCAACTTTTAGTTCCAGAGTTAGTTTCTAATCTAGAATTTGGCGGAAAAGAGGGTAATATTTTATATGTAACAGCTACAAGCTCTCTTTATTCGATGGAATTAAATCAAATAGGTGCAAAATATATAAGATGATTAATTCTTCTTTAACACAATTAAAATGTGAACCTTGTTCATGTAAAACCCCGAAACTTTCATTAGATGAAATCAAAAAAGAATTATCTGAATTAATTGAATGGGAGTTAAATGATAACAAGGAAATGATATTTAAAAAATTTATCTTTAAAAATTTTACAAAATCACTTCATTTTACAAATTTAGTTGGTGAATTAGCAGAAGAGGAGGGGCACCATCCTGATATTTCTCTTGGATGGGGATATTGTCTGATAATGATTCACACCCATGCTATAAAAGGTTTATCCATTAATGATTTCATATTAGCTTCAAAAATTGATCAGATTATTGTACAAAATCAATAATGTTACCGTTAGTGATTTTACAGATTTGATCAAAAGTAATGCCGAAGACAACATACGGATGTCCTGCTGCAGCATAAATTTTTTTAAAACGCTGTAAATTAGAATCAATAAATATTTGAGTGGGTGCGTTGGAATGTCCTACGGGTGGAACGCCTCCTATTGAATATCCTGTATAATTTTTTGTTTGATCTGCAGAAGCCTTCTCTATTTCATCATCAATGATCAATGACAATTTTTCAACTGAAATAAATTTATCACCAGATACTAAGCATAAGTAGTAGAGGTTTTTTTTTAAAGATTTAAAAACTAAACTTTTTACAATGGATCCAACTTCTACCTCAAGAGACTTTGCAGCATCTTTTGCAGTGCGTGCGGTTGTATCTAAGCAAATAGGAGATAAACTTGAATCAAAGTTTTGTAAGTAATTTAAAACTGTTTTTACTGTTTTTTTTTCTAATAAGCTTTCATTCATTAAAGATCTAATAATTTAGTTGCATTATCAAATATTTCAGCATCTTGAATGTATCTTTGAACCATTTGGTTAGATCTATGACCTGTTATTTTTTTAATTTCATTTTCGGTAGCACCTTTTTTCGCAAGACTAGTTGCGATACCTGATCGCATTGAATGGCCTGCTAATTTAATACTGTTTATTCCAGCTTTTTCTGCCCTCCATTTAAGAATTAAAGCTACAGCTCTATCACTTAAGTTATCCAATATTGTGTTTGACCTGTCTATTTGTCTAAAAACTTTTCCAGATGCAATTCCAGAGACCTTTAACCAGCTTTCATAATTAAAAACTGGGCAATATTTAGGACCAACTAGGCTTTTTCTAATTCCTTTCGTATGAGAGCCTGAACCTCTTTGATCTGTTTTTGATTTTCTAATAATGATTTTTAAACCCTCCAGATCATTTTCTATGTCTTCATAATTTAAATTAATTAACTCTGATCTTCTAAATCCCCCTAAAAAACCTATTAATATCAATGTCTTATCTCTAGAATTACGTGCTACACTTTTATTTTTATCTTTTAAATTATTTTCATCTTCATCAATTTTATCAATAATTTTCTTGATATCCTCAATAGATAAGGCCTGACTGCTGTTCGGCTTAGTTCCGAAATTTCTTTTTATACCTTCAATGACATTTTTTATTAATTTGTGTTTTCTATCTATGGAATGTAATGATTCTCTGTGCTTAAAAATTATAGATGCCAATCTTCTTTCTATAGTACTGACTTTCAATTTTTGAATTTTTGCACAGTATACTAAATACTTAGATACAGTAGGGTAATCAGCAGGTAAATATTTTGACTTTGTGTATTTGCAGAATTTTACAAAATTCTTCCAATCTTTATCGTAAGCTTTTCTTGTATTATTTGATTTTGAGACATCAATGCAATCTTCAACACCATCTAATAAATCCTTATTTAACTTATCTATATCTAACCTGTCTATATCTTCATATATCATTATTCCGATAATTAAACGTTATCGGAACAAAAGTCAAGAAAATAACAAATTATATGGATTATTTAACCTTTATATATCAGTATGTTAATATATATATCTAAGATATAATAT
>Ga0187827_10001645_pt1 | contig 32365 bp, 27 predicted proteins | sample ETNtaG_39_FD_167969 | JGI IMG/M metagenome (GOLD analysis project Ga0187827, IMG submission 167969) | Marine microbial and viral communities from oxygen minimum zone, Eastern Pacific Ocean - ETNP2014_SV_150_PacBio MetaG (Illumina Assembly) | ecosystem: Environmental > Aquatic > Marine > Hypoxic...
GCGCTCTGCATGATGCCATGAACCTTGCCCCGCACATGCCCACAGGCATGTTGTTTGTGCCTTCGATCGGCGGTGTCAGCCATGCCTTCGAAGAGGATACTCGCAGGGACGATCTGGTTGCCGGGGTTCAGGTCATGGCCGATACCGTAGCCAAGCTCGCCACTCAGTCGATTGGGGCCAACTAGGCTGTAGTTGCCTCTTCCAAGCCGAGTTCTTCTACCATCTTTGCCCGCATGATGAACTTTTGCGGCTTACCGGTCACTGTCATCGGGAATTCCTCGACCGTGTGGACATATCGGGGAATTTTGAAATGTGCGATTTGCCCGTTGCAATAGTTATAGACGTCATCAACCGACAACTCAACACCCTGGACCGGAACGATCCAAGCACAGACTTCTTCCCCGTATTTTTCGTCTGGAATTCCGAAAACCTGGACGTCCTGGACCTCGGGATGGCCGAGTAAAAACTCCTCAATTTCCCGTGGATAGACATTCTCTCCACCTCGAATCAGCATGTCTTTCACTCGCCCGACAATATTGCAGTACCCCTGCGTATCAATAGTGGCGAGATCACCCGTATGCATCCATCCATCAGCATCAATAGACTCGGAGGTGCGCTCCAGGTCGTCCCAGTAACCCCCCATGACCAGATAACCACGGGTATGCAGTTCACCTTGCTCCCCAACCACAACTGTCTCTCCCGACTCATTCACAACCTTGGCTTCGACATGAGGATGAATCGTGCCGACCGTGGATACCCGCCGCTCAATCGGGTCGTCTACAGCGCTCTGGAACGAGACTGGACTGGTCTCCGTCATACCGTAGGCGATGGTCATTTCTTCGAGGTGCATTTCCGAAACGACGCGTTTCATCAGCTCAATTGGACAAGGTGCACCAGCCATAATGCCGGTCCGAAGGGTACGCAGGTCAAACTCACTGATATCCGGTCGATTCACCATCGCATTGAACATGGTCGGCACGCCATGAACACCCGTACAGCATTCTTGCTGCATGGTCTGAAGGGTTTGAAGCGGATCGAATCCCTCACCGGGAAACACCATCGTGCTACCAGCCGAGACACAGGCGAGGTTGCCTAACACCATACCGAAGCAATGATACAACGGCACCGGAATGCACAGTCGGTCCTTCTGGCTCAATCGCATTGAGTTCGCAACAAAACGCGCGTTATTAACCACGTTACGATGCGTCAGGGTCGCGGCCTTGGGTAAACCTGTGGTGCCCGACGTAAACTGCAAGTTAATTGCGTCGACCGCAGACAGCATCCGCCCGATCGCGTCTAGCCGAGCGCGCTGCCCGGCATTGTCGTGCATCATGATGTCCTTGAAGCGAAACATGCCTTCGACGTCGTTGTCACCCATGTGGATAATGCTCTTAAGCGATGGAAACCGAACAGCTGAGAGCTGTCCTGGACGGCAACCCCTGAGCTCTGGTGCGAGATCTTGTAGCATTTCAAGGTAATTACTGGTCTTGAACGACACAGCAGTGATCAACGCCTTGGCATCAACCTTGGCCAGCGCATACTCAAGTTCAGTCCGCCGATAGGCCGGATTTATATTTACCAATATGGCGCCGATACGCGCTGTGGCAAACTGAGTAAGCACCCATTCTGGCCTATTGGGTGACCATATACCGACCCGGTCACCTTTGTATATGCCCAGAGCAAGAAGTCCTGCTGAAAGCTGGTCGACCTTTTGCGCGAGCTGATGCCAGGTCCAGCGCTCGCCGAATTCAGAAAAGATACACGCATCCCGGTTGCCATGGCTGGACACCGTCCGGGCAAGAAAGCTTGAGATCGTGATTTCTTCAAGGGCGGGATCTGCTACCCCTTTAACATGCGCTCGATCCGATCCGGAAACAAAAGCAGTCTGCTCTGATCTAGCTTCGACTTCGACCATAAGTTAATCCCTTCACCCAAATTCCAAACTACATCTGCTTCCAGTCCCCTAATTGCTCAAAGGCATGCGCAGCCTGATAGATGGTAGATTCACCATAGTGACGGCTGATTAACATCATCCCAACTGGTAGGTCTTCACTCATTCCGCAAGGAACCGACATCGCCGGATGTCCTGTAACATCAAACGGGCTGGTGTTTGCAAGCATCTCGAACGCTCTCTGACAATACAAAGCCAGCGACGCATCTGGTGGCGGCAATGGCGTCGCTTTCATCGGCAATGTCGGCATCAGGAGAAGATCATACTGGCTGAGCGACTCGTTGTAGGTCTCTTTCAGCTTGCGGCTCAGGTTCTGTGCCTTGGCATAGTAGTGACCCCGATAATGCCGGAGAAAATATTCACCAACGAACATGCAGATCTTGAGTGTGTCAGACAACTCGTCGGCACGATTCGGCCAGTTTGAATGGTGGTCGAGCAGGCTGGTCGAGTAAAGACCTTTCCAACCTGTACCGAAGCCATTACCGTTCATCATCTGATTGGTCAGGCCTTCCAGTGCAATCGGGGTCCAGATGGCCGCTCCCTCGTTGTGCATGGGAATTGAAATATCTTCCACATCTGCTCCCAAATCACGAAGTTTGTCAGCGGCTGTTCGAACCTTTGCATCAACATCGGACTCTGATTCAGGGCGACCAAATCCCTCCTGCACTACACCAATTTTAAGCCCCCGTACGCCACGACCCAAAGCTGATGTGTAGTGATCCACTTTGGGTGCATATTGGCGTGGGTCCAGCCCATCTTTTCCCGCAATAACTTCAAGCAGCAGCGCATTGTCGGCGACATTCTGCGTCATGGGACCAGTATGGTCGATGGTGGTTTCAATAGGCATAACGCCGGTATAAGGGACAAGTCCGTGAGTGGGTTTTAGACCGTAACATCCGCAGTAGGAAGCAGGCATTCGGATCGATCCACCCTGGTCACCACCCATGGCCATGTCGACTTCACCGGAAGCCACTAGGGCACCGGAGCCTGAAGACGAGCCCCCAGCTGAGTAACCCATCTTGTGGGGGTTGTGACAGGGCCCCGTAGCATTGGTATGACTCCCACCAGAAAGACAAAAATATTCGCAGTGCGCTTTTCCGACGATAGTGCCGCCTGCATCCAGAATACGGGTCACGATAGTGGCATCAATATCGGGAATGTAGCCTTCGAGGGTAGAAGCACCATTCATCATCGGCACACCCGCAAGACTAATGTTATCTTTAAGGGCAATCGTCTTCCCAGCTAGAGGTCCACGGGGCGCTCCCTTAACTTCGCACTTGATGTACCAGGCATTCAGGGGATTCTCCTCGGACGACGGCCGATATCCCGGTGTCCTTGGGTAATCGACGGTCGGCAGGTAATCGGGCATCGCGTCAACTATGTCGTAGACTTTCATGGTGTCTTCCATGACGTCTAGAAACTCTATAATCCGTTCGTCCGAAAGGTGCATTCCGAGATCCAGGGTGATCTCCCTGAGTTGTTCGTGAGTCGGTCTCTTAACAGTCATGTACGTATACCTCTCTTTGCCGGTTGGTACAGTCGGTAGGGACTGACTGACCATTGGTGTGTTTTCCCTGGTGGGTTCTGTATGGGAGGTGGAATTTGACATCAAGGCTCCAGATCCGAAACCTACAAATTCTTCGATCAGTACCGATTCGGTTGAGTGCCCATCACCGACTTCGCCGATGATATCGCCTTTCTGCAGCAGCAGTACACGGTCAGACAACGAGGTGACGAACTCAAGGTTCTGCTCAACAAGCACGATCGCTAGCCCTTGCTCTGTATTCAGACGTTTGAGTAGATCAATGATGCCGTCAATGATGGATGGCTGTATACCTTCTGTGGGCTCATCTAGGAGCACCAGGTCTGGCTTGCTGATTAAGCAACGTGCGAGGGCAAGAATCTGCTGCTCACCACCGCTCAAAGCTTCTCCAGAGCGATCGAGCAATGGCTGGAGAGCCGGAAATTCCTGAATGACAGCTTCAATTGCCTCGTGCTCTTCCTCTGCATGTTCCACAACTCCCATCCTGAGATTGTCGTAGACCGATAGCTGAGGAAATATCCCACGGCCCTGTGGAACATAGCCCAACCCAAGCCGGGATCGTTCGTATGCCGGTTCGTCAGAAATATCCACCCCGTCGAACTCTATACGACCAGAGGTTGCTGGAACCATGCCCATCAATGTTTTGAGCAAAGTGGTCTTGCCCATGCCGTTGTGTCCCAACACCCCAACGATCTGACCCTCGCTGACAGAGAAATCAATACCGTGAAGCACGGGTACTCGGCCATAACCTGCATGCAGGTCCCGGACATTGAGGATCAGCGCTTCACTCATTGTACTTTCCTCTGGCCAAGATAGATCTCACGAACCTTGTCGTCCGAGGACACTTCATCCATGCCGCCCTCTATCAAGATTTGTCCTTGGTGAAAGACGGTGACTCTTCTCGCGATCATGCGAATAAACTGCATGTCGTGCTCCACAATGATCATTGTTGCACTCTTGTTAATTTCCTGGATGATATCGGCAGTTCGTATGACCTCGTCCGGGGTCATCCCAGCAGTAGGTTCATCCAATATCACCAACCAGGGTTCACCTGCGAGAACCATACCCAGTTCAACCTGTTGTCTCTGGCCATGAGCCAGTGAACCGAGTTGTACTTTCCGAACATCACCCAGTTGAAGTCGCTCAATGACCTCAGAAGTAATCACGCGAGCGCGTTTTATGCTGGCCGACTGGCTGGCCGACAACCAGATATTCTCTTCTACGTCTAGACCGTCAAATACATTTGGCACTTGTGTCTTAATTCCTACGCCCATTCTCGCTACCTGGTGTGGCTCACTGCCGGTCACATTGAAGTCTCGAATGACAACTTCACCGGCCGTAGGGCTCAACTGCGCGGTAAGACACTTAAAAAAAGTGCTTTTACCCGCACCATTTGGACCAATCAGGCACCGTAATTCATTCTCACGAAGAGAAAAATCTACGCGGTCCACTGCCACGACACCGCCAAAATGCATTGACAGGCCCCGGGTTTCGAGTACGACTTCACTCCTCAAATGTGGCCTCCTTGAATCGGGATCGCCCACGACGCCTTATTCTTTTCGCGGAGCGGGCTGTCATGCGACGGGACCGCCTTCGGTCCCATAGCTGCACCAGTGAGGGAACAATACCTTTGGGAACAACCAGTACAAAAATAATCAGGACGAGACCAAGGAAAAAATTGATATTGACCACAGCCTGACGACCAAGAAAAGAAGTGAGGTAAAACAGGACCAAGGCCCCGAGAATCGGCCCAATTAGCGTACCTCGCCCCCCAATAATGACCCAGATAATAGCCAGGGCAGCGTTATACAGATTGTAAACATCAGGGGTAATTCGTCCGATTGAATTTGCAAACATGACGCCGGCCAGTCCCGCGATGGCGCCGCCCACAGTAAACATTCCTAATTTATACAGGCGAATGTCGTAACCCAAAAGCTCCGAACGAATTTCATTCTCCCTGATAGAAATACAAACTCGACCAAAATGGGACTTTGTCAGCCATACACAAAGGAAATACGCGCCAAGCAATGAAACCATGGCGACATAGAACACCTGCTCGGGAAACAGAAACTGATTCGCATCCCAAGGATAATTAATTGGCGGCACGTTGATCCCGTTAAAACCGCCAAGTTTTGCGATCCCAATCTTATACTCAGGACCAGATGTCCTCCTGATGACGCTGTAGAGAATGAGCGTTACTGTCAGGGTGATCACGGCCAGGTAGACGTCGCTCAAACGTCCGTAGAACATAAAGTAGCCTAGAATGGCCGCAGCGGCGGCGGCAACTAGTATCGCGAGAACAATTGCACTTGTACTACCTCCAAAGTTCAGTGCCGCGATAGCGTACGCATAAGCGCCGATACCAAAAAATGCTGTTTGTCCAAAACAGAGAATTCCCCCAAAACCCCAGATCAGTCCTAGGCTCAACGCCAGTATGGCAAGACTGACCGCAGTAGTCAGACTGATAATTTCAAAAAGATCAAGAGTCTGTGGTGCGCCAAATAAGATAATCAGCCCGACTATCCCGATCGAGATAAGCGCGTTCGTATCCCGAGATCGTTTCACAGACTTCGCTTGAAGAAACGGCCAGTGATACCTTGGGGCATCAACCGAAGCAGAACGATCGCGAGCAGGAGCAGTGCCACTTCACCCATAGTTGGACCGATTATAAAACTGACGATACCGTTTACCCCACCTAACAAAATCGAGGCCGAAGCAGTACCTGCCAGGATCGCAGTGCCGCCAGAAATGACCGTAATGAATGCCTTTCCGATATAAATTGCCCCAATCGTTGGCAGGACACCGGTAATGGGTGCCAGCAATCCGCCAGCGAGACCTGACAACGCAGAACCAATCCCAAATGTCATGGAGTAGACGCGCTGTGTGCTAATACCCAGCGCAGCTGCCATATCAGCTGCCTGCATGGTGCCACGGGCAACCAGTCCCAGCTTCGTGTAACGCAACAAAAGATATACCAGCAGGACCAGGATGATCGCCACAAAAATTAGAAAAACTTCGTACCCGCTGGAACTGAACTCGCCAATGGAAATTGCACCAAACGGTGGAGAAATTGTCGTAGCCGTCTGGGCTCCGAATATGGTGGTAATAAGTCCGATAAAAAGTAGGCTCAGTCCCCATGTTGCCAGCAGGGTATCAACCATACGACCGTATAGAAACCGTATCAGTACCCATTCGACGATCAGACCAATAAGACCAACAACCAGCGGCGCAAGGATGAGCATCGCCACCCAGATATTTACGCCGCTGTTTGTTGACACAATGACCGTGTAACCGCCTAACATCAGGAACTCACCATGTGCGAGGTTGATAACCCGCATCATGCCGAATATCACCGCCAACCCGATACTTATGAGCACCAGGTTGGCGATGCCATAGATGATTTGCAGCGCAAGAGCTGCAAAAAGATCCACTGTTGGATTCCTTGTCGGCTATCGACCCGAGACAGATTTAATCGATTCCAGCCGCCTTTAACCCGTTTTCAAAATAAAACGTTGACTGATTGGGTTGTGCAACCAGATCACAAACCAGCTGGGTATCTGTCGGCTGTTGTTGCTCGTAAGTCTGGATAATATTGAATTTCTGATCTTTCAATTCAGCCAAATAGACATTCTGGACCGCATGGTGGGTCTGGGGATCAATTGATATTTTTCCACTTGGCCCATTAAAACTCGTCGGTGCATCCAGTGCCTCGATCACCTTCATCCGATCAGCAGTTCCCGCGGCTTTAACCGCTTCTGCCCAAAGATAGATGCCTTCGTATTGGCGGGCGGCGAGTTCGTTCAAATAGGGTGCGTCAGCTCCGAATCTCGCCTGGAACCGCTCGACGAAGGCCTTATTGTCCGCCGATTCAATTTCCTCAAAATAACTGTAGGCGACGATCATGCCATCGCCTTCTTCTGCAGAAATCATCAAGTGTTCATTACCAACACCAAAGGTAGTGGATGCAATCGGAACACTCTTGTTCATGCCGGCAGCAGCATACTGTCTGTAAAACGACACATGAGCACCACCGACCAACGCAGACATGACCATATCCGGCTTGGCTGCCTGGATCTTTTTGATGGTTGGCCCAAAGTTGGTTACATCAAGTGGGAAAAATTCCGTTTCAACAGGATCACCACCATTGTCACGGACGTATTTCTGGACCCAGTCGGCTGTAATATGGCCATAGTTGTAGTCAGCCGCAATGATGTAGACCTTCTTACCCCAATTGTTCATTGTATAGGGCACAAGTTTTTCTACGGTCTGGCCCGGTGTTGAACCCGTACAATAGTTATTGGTATCGCATACGCCGCCTTCGTATAGGGTATTGTAAAAATAAAGGGTGCGGTATCGGCTCAATAATGGCCTGATCGACTCTCGTGATGCTGAAGTGATGCCAGCCTGAACAACATCCACCTTGTCACTGGTAGCGGCCTTTGTCGCGTATTGCGTATAGAACTGAATGGTTGACTGTGGATCGTAGACCGTCAGGTCCACCTGTTTGCCCAACAATCCACCTGCCGCATTAATCTCTTCGACTGCCAAATGACTCGCATCAACCATGGGTCTGCCATAGATATCGAGACCACCAGACTGATCTAAGATGACAGCCATCTTTAGCGCATCAGCCGCCTGAGCTTGCCCGATAAACGCTGGGGCTGTCAGCACCGCGGCAGTTGCCGAGGCCCCTTTTAGAAAGTTTCTTCGATTGATTGTCATATCATTCTCTCCCTTGGTTTTGGATTTGGATTTGGATTTGAGCGATCCCACTCCAGAATCGCCGTGAACTCCATCTCTATTTCAAAGTTCTTTGCCGTCGAAGCGCTTATTTGGTGGGGTTACTTTTCCACCGATCAAACGCCTCTTGATCTTCAGACGGTCCCTCACCGGCCTGGTCACTCGGTGGATTCGATACCTGATCAGAAATTCCCTTAATACCGTCACCAATATTGATGCCGATTTCCTCACCGAGTTTCTTCACTGCAGGCAATTGAAGTGCCATCGACAGAACGCCATCGACCACCTGATTGACAACAGCTTTATCCGTACCACTCCCGTCAGAACTACCGCCGCCACCGGCGGAATTACCAAATCCCGTGACGTGATTGATTCTGATGCTGTCGATCTTTTCAGCAGGCTTCACCATACTGTCGACGACCGCAGGCAAGATTTCGAGCTTGCGCATATGTAGCTTCATCTTAATAAGATCATCACTTTGACTATTCTCTGACGCAATCAGGGCCGCCTCGCCTTCGGCTCTAGCCAATTGTTCGGCCCGCGTAGCCTCAGCCCGAGTCGTCGTTGCATCCGCCTCCGCCCTCGCCATTGCGAGTAGCGTACCTGTCTCACTGCCAACTCGGGTTTCATCAACCTCAGCCCGTTCGCGCGCGTGGATCATTGATAATTCTCGCTCACGCTCTGCGACCGCGATCTCCCTTACCGTCTCGAGACCTTCTTTAGCCCGAACCTCTTCAGACTTCGCTTCTTCGACTTCGACCTGCGCCTTGGCGACTTCAGCCTGCTGCGAAGCTATTACGACTTCTCTTTCAAGTCGGCGTAATTCTGATGCTTGGGTAGCCTCTAGTTCAGCCCGTCTTATCTCCCGACCACTCTGAATCTCTTTTGCTTTGACTTCCTTGTCCTTTTCTATTCGCGCAAATTCCTGCCGCTGCTCAGAGCCAGATTTTTCTTCAGCTATGGCCGCGTCGCTAACAGCGCGCTCGCGCTCAATGTTCAACTGTTGTTGAATCTGGGCTTCTTCCTCCTCCTGTTCAATGTTCAGGCGCTCCTTTGTGGCGTCCAGCTTACTCTTGCGGACCGCGACATCAGCATCAGCTTCAATGACAGCACGTTCTTTCTTACTGTTTGAAACAATCTCGGCCAGTCGACGAAGGCCAATAGCATTGAAGGCATTATTTTCGTCGAGCGTATTGAAAGGCGTTTGATCCAGTCGGGTCAAAGAAACCGACTCCAGTATCAGCCCGTTTTGCGACAGGTTTGGCTTCAAAATCTCGTCAACCTGAGCAACGTACCGCCCACGCTCATTTTGAAGTTCGTCCATGGTGTAGTTGGCTGCCACCGACAATATCGCATCTACCAGTTTGCCTTCCAGTGTCTCAGCAAGATCTCCGGAGCGAAATGTCTTGCCGGCTAAAGCCTGAGCCGCTGTCGCAACGCCTGAGTCGCTAGGATCTACTCGCACGTAGAACTCGACGGTAGCATCTACACGCAAGCGATCAACGGTAATCACAGATGTCTCACCAGCGCGTACAACCTCAAGACGCGTCGTCTTCATATTGACTTCTGAGACGCGATGCAGAAACGGGAGAGCAAGAAAGCCGCCATCCGTGATAATCCTTTGCCCGCCAAGACCTGTTCGGATTAACGCAACTTCGCGGGACGCTTTTCGATAAAAGCGGCTCAGCAAAACAATCGCCACAATGATGGCGATGACCACTACGATCAACCAGACCCAATACATGTGCCTCCGTCCCCCTTTTATATTGTGCGAGTGTCGGTTCATTATGGGACCTGAACAACTATATTGATCCCATCCCTCCGACTGTGTAATTGTATCGTCTGACGGACCTCACACAGTAGATGACTAGTCAGTTGTAAGTCAATACATCTCGTTACCTTTTTACACGATAATCGACTAGTCTACATAGAGAGTTTCACCAAATTCTTGAAGAGAGTTCGGTATCCAATAAGTGATCATCGACCGCTCCTTTTTCTCAAGAATTGACTATATTTACCCACCGATCTTGAATAATGAGTAGAAATCATGAGTCTCGATGATCTAATCAACAACGAACAACCAATCATTCTCGATGGTGGAATTGGCACTGAACTGGAACGGCTTGGCGCACCCATGGATCACGAAGCCTGGTGCGCGGTGGCCCTCGAGACCCACCCTCAACTGGTCCGGGATGTTCATAAATCCTATATCGATGCCGGTGCCGATGTCATTACTGTAAACACCTATGCCGCGACACGGCATGCACTCACCAACGGCGGCATGGAGAAAAACTTTACGCGTTGGAACAAGCTGGCAGTACAGCTCGCCAGAGAGACGCTCGATGCGAGTGAAGTGGATAGAAACATCCTGATTGCGGGATCAGTGTCGAATTTTGGCCACTTCGGTGTTCGCTATACAGACGAACAACTGGCATCCAATTTCAAAGATCAGGCAGAGATTCTGGTGGAAAGCGGCGTCGACTTCATTATTTTAGAGAGCCTGGGTGCCAAGACCTCTACCATTGTGACGGCACTGAACGCTATCGTTGAGTTCAATGTGCCTATTTGGGTCGCTGTCAGCTGTGCGAAAAATCACGAATCAGGCCAACTCTTTCTCGGCGTCGAAGAAAGTCGACTCGATAGTCACTGGGCGCCAGTGCACCAGGATTTGGGGGAGGCCATTGACATCATTATGGATACAGCCGGATCGGCCTTGCTGGTAATGCATTCAACCGTAGACACCACGCTGCCCGCACTTCAATTGTTACAGTCACATTACGACGGTCTTAGGGGAGCCTACCCCAACGCAGGTTATTGGACGCGGCCCGAGTGGGCGTTCGTCGACCAGATCAGTCCAGAGGATTATTTAGATCGAGCCCGCAAATGGCTAAATACCGGGGCACGCATTGTGGGTGGCTGTTGTGGTATTGGACCCGATCATATCGCGGCGCTCAGTAAAGGTTTACGAAACAGTTAACTCAGTGCCCGTTATCTCTAGTTGTCGGCGTCATCTGTTTTGCTGCGGACCACCCTCTTCAGGGGAGACAGGTTGATTTCATCCACCACGGTTCCCCTTCGTGCTGAAAGTGCCCCACAGACAGCGCTCGCCACATCTTCGGGTTCGATATAGTTGTCGGGGTCAGTGCCAGGCTCAAATTTAAGCGAATCAAAAAATTTCGTTCTCACCATACCGGGATTGACGATCGTGATCCGTACATTTGCTGCAGCACACTCGTGCCGCAGTGCCTGGGCGAATCCCCGCACTGCAAATTTGGTCGCCGAGTAGACCGCCCCATATCGGCCACCGGACAGTGCTGCTTCGGACCCCATTAGAACCACGTCGCCACCCCCGTTGGTTTTGATAATTGGCATAAAGGCACGGACAACATACATCTGACTGGTCAGATTGAGATCAACCAGTTCACGGATATCTTTATAGGCAAACTCTTCGAGAGAGCCGAACCGCCCTCTACCCGCGCAACAAACGAGACCCGTGATCTCCGTGTGAGTTTTTGCCAGTCGTGAAAGAACGTCCGGCAGCGCCGACACTTGAGCGAGATCAAGCGACACTGGTCGAAACCGCGCATTGTCTATTGTGCAGCGCTGGAAATTCCGTGCGATGCCAATAACGGTGGCACCTTTTTCCAACAGACACTGACTGACAGCAGCACCAATGCCGCGACTGGCGCCCGTTACGATCAGAGTTCTCCCATCAAGTCGATCAGTCATTGTGAATTCCTACTAGATTATCGCGATCCAACCTGTTGGTAACCAAATCTCTGGATGAGGGTGAACAGGTATAAATCTTGTCAGCGGAGGTATAGCGCAATAACTGGTCATGACAAAAGCTCATCATCTGTTGCTCACAATCCATACTGTAAGAGATCATTTTATCGCGCGATTCAAAGGGGCCGGCAAACAATGCTTCGTCCGGATACAAACGGGTAACGTTTCGAAAGTATGGTTTCGGCATGCGAAACGGCCCCAAGGTGACCGAGTGAATGCTGTTCTGGGGAACCCGATCGAAAACATCTTCGAAAAGTCTCTGATAAAGAGCCTGGTAGCGCGATTCATAAAGTACCGGATCAAAGCGAAGACCGACGTTCCAGCCACGTTCAGCAAGTTCGGCCAACGCAGCGAGGCGTTTTTCAACTGACGGCACCTTGTGTTCAAGCGTTGCTGCAGTCTGATCCGGTGTAAGACTGTAGGCAATGACCACATTAGGCAACGGTACAGTCTCGAACAGGCTCCTGACCTGGGTACTCTTAGTCCGCAGTTCTACCTGTGCCCGCGGATGCTGGCGCAACCAATCCAGCAGTTCACGGACAAATCCGGTCACAGGTTCCAGCGCCAGGCTGTCGCAGTCGTAGCCGGAGAAAAACCAGACGTTCTCACCCCGATGGTTTTTAAGTTTTGCCGCCATACCATCGAAAAAACGCTCGTAATTTACGAACACGACGTAATGTGCAGAACGATACATGCCCTGTAGAAAGCAATATCTGCAGTCATAAATGCAGTTCAACATATGTGAGAAATAGTAATTGTGCTCACCACCGATGCCATAACCCTCCGGCGCCGGCAGGACAGTTGCCCCGAACTTCTTTGCCAGTATCAGGGCCGGCTTTTTTTTCTGCAGGCGAAAGTTCTGCGCCTTAGGATTGAAAACTTCCTGATACCGATCGCAGGTGACACATGTCGCATCCGGGAAACGTCCAGTCATGGTTTTGGTACGGTCATGGCCTGCAACGGCATTTTCCACATAAATAGTATCTATCATGATGGCTGTTCAACCCGATCTGCTGCGTCCTCCCCTTGAGGAACAGACAGATTCACCGGAATCGCCAATAGTTTGCCCTCCAGCCATGTCAGCACACCGCTGGCGTCTTGATACTCACTTGTCCCTGGTACAGCCGGTAGCTGAATTGACCTCGCCTTTAACCGGTTCAACAAAGCGGCGAGCTGGTGACGCTGTGCCACCGTGAAATGCCATTGTTCAAGATAAAGGGATGACAGGTCCGGTGGTACCCGCACGGTGTCGAGAACACGGGACAGATCAGACAGCTGACCCACTACACTCTCAATAGCCGACATCTGGTCAGCTAGTAACTGACTGATCTGATTTGCTGTGAAATCAAGATTCGATCCAGGGTTGTCCGAGATAATCTTCAAGCTTTGAACCAACTCGCCAGTACTGCAACGGCTGGCGATCTGATAAAAGCTGGAGGCCTCCATATCATAAGCACAGCATTGCGGGTAACAGCGTTCAGGTTCATCTACTGTGACCACTGGCGAGCGCAGCAGCTCGATATCCAGCACGTACGGCGGATACCAGCAGCGTCCAGACGCCCGCTCCGTAATTCGGCTCGCAAGTAATACACTGCCGATCGGCACTTGCTGATGACCGGCGATACCGATGTTGAGCCAGGCCTGGTCCGCTCTCTGGGCAGTCCTATGAAACAGATGAATAACGGCAGCTGCACAGCAGGCTCGGCCGATCCCACTGACGACAAGCGACAGATCGCCATTGCAATACACAGGGAACATACCGGCCGGGCGATCCTGTACAAGATCAAACGCCTCGATAATTGGCCTTGCCTCAGCCTGCAAAGCGACCACCAGGTTGGTCATCCAGTCGCCTCCTCGGTGTCGAACCGACTATCAGCATATTTCCTTGGTTCTTCTAGGCAACAACGCGCCCAATCCCGCTTGCGCTCGTACGCCAGGCACTCATCGCGGTGATCACGGCGCCTGGCGCCCTGCAGATAGACATCCAGCTTTGTTAGCATCTCGCTGCTGGCCGATTGGATCTGAACAGTTGTCAACGCCCGTGATCGAATCAGCTTTTCAAGTGAGGCAATACGGAATCGGTCCATGCCCCAGTATTTTCTCGACAACTGGTCGTCGTGCCCACCGAACTTCACAACCAGCTTTTCCGGCAAATAAGTGACCGGGAGTTTGGCACAGAGGCGAAGCCACAGGTCATAGTCTTCACAAGCCGGCAACTCTTCGTCGAAACCGCCGAAGTCCTCGAACACACTGCGGTGAAGCAACACCGACGACGGTGAGATGACGCAGCGGGGCAGACACTGTTCAAAAATATTGCCACCGCTCTTGAGATGCTTGTTCATCGGATTTACCCGTACGCCGTTGCGAATCCAGATCTCGTCGGTATGACAGATGAGGGATTGAGGCTCTTTCGTGAGGGCCTGTAACTGCTGTTCGATCTTAGATTCACACCAGGTATCGTCAGAATCCAGAAAGGCAATCCAGTCTCCCTGAGCGACTGATAGACCACGGTTTCTTGCCGCACTCACACCCTGATTCGACTGGCTTAACAAGGTAACCTCGGGATAGTCTGTGCGTACCCGTTCGCAGGTGTCATCAGTGGAACCGTCGTCAACGACGATCAGGTCAAGCGGTATATAGGTCTGAGATACCACGGACTGCAGTGCCCGGTTGATCAGGTGTGCACGGTTGAATGTCGGCACTACGACCGAAACAGAAGGCATCGAGCTCATCACGACTCCCCACTAGCGTGCAGGTGGAGGTGGCACACGTATCAACACGGCTGTGAGTATTGCAATTACCGAAAACACAACAAACACCCACAACGACCATACATAGTCGCCAGTATAGTCGCGCAGGATACCGGAAATCAGCGGGCCGGCTGCCTGCGCGACCACCTGAACCGCCAGTGCAGTGCCGCGAATAGCGCCATAGCTCGCCCGCCCAAAATAATCTGCCCAGGCCAGCGGCAATACGGTCAGCATTCCACCGATACCCATACCGAACAGTGCGGCGGCAACGTAACCTTGCCAGGACTGCGTGATCCAGATCATAACCACTGCACTCAGCGCCAGAAAAAATGCCGTTACCATTAACGATAGCCGTACGCCCAAACGCCGGATGAATGCACCAAACACAAGGCCGGATACGGCGGAAAGCAGAGAAAACGTACCGATAATCGTCGCTGCGATAGTGGGATCTATCCCCCGCTCAATCAGGTGGGGTACCTGATGAAGTGAAACACCTGCCTGTACTGGATAAACCAGCAGCGTGTAGAACGACAGCAACCAGAATGTCCCGGTGCGTACCGCTTGAGCCCGAGTAAATGCCGGTTCAGTTGAGCCATTTTGAGAATCCTGTGCAGTCTCTTTACTGGTTTGGTCGGTACCGTCCGGCGCGACACCCATATCCTCAGGTCGCCGAACCACGAGCAGCCATACCGGGATGAATCCGACAACCAGAACGGTTATGCCGATTGCGATCCAACCTGAACGCCATCCATGCGCATTGATGGTCAGTTGGGCGATCAATGGCATCGCCATCAAGCCCATCATCTGCATAAACGTGGCAATGGATGTCGCAATGCCGCGTTTTTGGACAAACCAGTTGTTGACCGCGCCGTAAATCCCGAGTTCAAATGGACTCGCAAAACTCATCCGGGCGATACAGAAAAGCAGGACAAATGCGATCAGTGACTGCGTCAGGGACAACAACAACGCACAAACCCCGGTCACCAGCACTGCCGCGCAGAGCATAACCCGGGCACCGCGTCGATCCAGTATCGGCCCCAGTAACGGTGATGCTATCGCCGCCAGCACACCGCCCAGAGACACCGCAGCCGACAAGGCCGTTCGGGACCAGCCGAACTCGCCAGTCATCGGCTCGATAAAAATCGACAGCGTCGCCACCGCAGGACCCTGCCGGGCAAACCCGGCACAACACACACAGGCCAACACCACCCAGCCATAAAAAAACGGCAGCCGGTGTTGCAACCAGACTGGAAGACCTCGAACGTAAATCGAACCTGCTGACATCCGTGGGGGCAGTACTAAACCTAAGGTTGTTGAACAGACCTGGCTTCAAGCCGGGCCATGTAGGTGGCACTAAAGACCACAACACCAGCACCGATCCAGACCCAGATCACGGGAGACTCCGAGAAAAATATCAACCCGATCATTGTCGACCACACCAACTGCAGAAAATCGATTGGCTGAGACACGGTCACATCGACCAGCGCCAAACCACGGGCCATACACAAATGACTTGTTGTCGCAAACACCGCCGTCCCAGCCAGAAAGAACAGATCGGATTGACTGGGTGTTTGCCAGACCCACAGAGCAGGGACCAGCATGGTAAGCGTTGCAAAAATCGAGAGATACATCACCAGGGTCCCACTCGAGTCATCGCGTACCAGAAACTTGGTCAATACTTTGGATGCGGCAAATAGTGGCGCCGCCACCAGCATCGCGAGTGCACCCCACTGCACAACCGCCACTCCGGGGCGTAAAATGATCAACACGCCCACCAGACCCAAGACTACTGCAATTATCCGAGGACGGGTCAATCGTTCTCGCAAAAAAACCACAGCTCCGATGACGACAAATATTGGAGATATAAAACTCAGCGCAGTCACTTCTGCAATGGGCAACCGGCTTGCTGCAAAAAACCACAACATGACCGCAATCGCATGAATAAAACCACGAAACCCGTGCAGTCGGAGATGGCGGGTACGAAACAATGCCGCACGGCTGCGCAGTACCAGCGGCAGTAGAACCAGTAATCCGAACAAATACCGGGTAAACGCCGCCTGAATGGGGTGTAGTTCATTACCGACGTAGCGTACGAGAGCCGTGAACACAACGAACAGGACGCCGGCGAGTGCAACCCAGAGCAGCCCTTTGGTCATTGAACTCACCCGCGAAGTCTATACGATTATCCAGATCCTTAAACAGGTGATCCCGGCGCAAGGCCTCGGTCATAGGATGCTTCGATGGGGCCCCTGCGCTGAACAACCCATACTTGCCACGTGAGCAGATGAGCAGATGAGCAAGTAGCAGGATAGAATATCTTGTCCTGAAGCGTTACTATTCATCAGGCTAGACCGGTGCATGATGAATTAAAACCTAAACGAGCTTTCTCGATGAAATACCAAACTCCCAGCACAACCAAAGAAGCCGCCGTGCTCATAAAGCGCGAACGGGGCAAGGCATTTGTACTCGCAGGCGGGACTGACCTGATGGTTCGAATGAAAATTGGATTGATCGAGCCCGACCTGGTGGTTGACATCAAACATATTTCAGCCATGCAGTCGATCAAGAAATCCGCGAGTGGTTTCCGGGTTGGGGCTGCCGTCTCTGCTGCGAAAATGGGTGAAAACAACGCACTTAAGAAAGCCTGGCCCGGAGTTGTGGAAGCTGCGAACTTGATCGGTTCGGATCAGATTCAAAACCGGTGCACCATCGCCGGCAACCTGTGTAATGCATCTCCTGCGGCAGATGCCGTACCGGCCTTGATAGCAGCAGGTGCAAAGGTCAATATCGTGGGACCACAACGACGACGGACCGTTGCGGTAGAAAAAGTGATCACCGGCCCAGGCACGACATCGCTGGCCAAAGGTGAGATAGTCGAGGCGATTACATTACCCAAAAGATTGCCCAAATCAGGTGATGCATACCTTCGCTTTATACCACGGTCAGACATGGACATCGCCGTGGTGGGCGCCGGTGTCGGCCTGACGTTGGACAACAATGGCGTGATCAAAAGTGCTCGGGTCGCCCTGGGCGCAGTTGCACCCACACCTTTGCTGGTGGCTGCTGCGGCAAAAGCTATCGTCGGCACAAAGTTGAACAAGGCTGCACTGGAGAAACTGACAGTTGCCTGTACCGCTGCTTGTGATCCAATTGACGATATGCGAGGCACTGTCGAATTTAGAACTGAAATTGCGGGCGTCCTTGCGCGACGCGCCGCCAAGATCGCCTACAAGCGCGCAGGGGGTAAATGATGGCAGGAACACTTGTATCGACTATCATCAATGGCGATCAGATCGAGTTTGCTTGTCGACCGGATGAGACCCTACTGGAAGTACTGCGCAACCGACTCGGGCTAACCGGGTCTAAAGAAGGTTGTGGTACCGGGGATTGCGGCGCGTGCAGCATTACGCTTGACGGCCGTTTGGTCTGTTCCTGCCTCGTGCTCGCCGTTGAGGCCGAGGGAAGGAAGGTAAACACCATCGAGGGTCTGGCAGACGGTGATACCCTACACCCGTTGCAAACTAATTTCATAAATCATGCTGCACTGCAGTGCGGTGTCTGCACGCCTGGTCTTCTGATCGCCAGCAAGGCCTTGCTCGACAGAAACCCGAACCCGACAGATGAGGAAATCCGCTTCGCCTTAGCGGGTAATCTCTGTCGCTGCACGGGCTACGACAAGATCGTACATGCCGTTAAAGCCACAGCAAAAGAACTCAGGAAACAATAATCTGTCCGCCTGAATATAACAAACACGACCCAGACTGAAACCGATTCAATTCGCAGGAGATGCCTGAGATGGCAAACGACACGAAGTTCAGAAACCGAAAATTTAAGGCTGTAGGCACGCGACCACCACGACCCGACGGCCTTGACAAGGTCACTGGCCGAGCGAAATATGGTGCGGACACGTTTGCCCCGGGACAACTCGTTGGCCGAGTTTTGCGCTCCCCCCATGCCCATGCCCAAATCACGCGTATCGATACCTCAAAAGCTGAGAAGCTAAACGGCGTTAAGGCTGTGATCACCAGTAAAGATCTGCCCGATCTTACCGACGGTGACAGCGATTTGTACGACACGCTTGAGAACTGTATGGCGCGAGATAGGGCTCTCTATGATGGCCACGCCGTCGCCGCTGTAGCCGCCATCGATGCTCCAACAGCCAGAAAGGCACTCAAACTGATTCGTGTGACTTACACGATCCTACCGCACGTGACTGATGTCGATGAAGCAATAAAGCCTGACGCACCGATAGTCCAACCCCGGGTGTATACCAGTGGGGTGTCGCCAAAACCAAAATCGCCATCGAACGTAGCGAGGGTAAGTGAGTTCGGTCACGGCGATGTTGAAGCGGGATTCAAAGCAGCCGATATTATCGTAGAGAAGAGCTACAAAACTGAGCAGACGCACCAGGGCTACATCGAGCCGCATGCCTGTCTTGCCAGTGTCGGGCCCGATGGCCATGGCGAGCTTTGGGTAACGACCCAGGGGCACTTCGTTTTTCGCAACACCTGCGCTGCCCTGCTCGGTATGGATGTTGCAAAACTCACGGTGACCCCTTCAGAGGTCGGTGGTGGATTTGGAGGCAAAACCCATGTGTGGATGGAACCGATTGCGCTAGCGCTGTCCCGCAAAGCCAATCGCCCGGTGAAGCTCGAGATGACCCGAAACGAAGTGTTCCGAAGTACTGGCCCGACCTCATCGACTTCCATTGATGTCAAAATCGGTGTCAAAAAGAACGGCCGAATCACTGCTGCGAGCGCGTATTTGCGCTACCATGACGGGGCGTTCCCAGGAATCTGGGCCATGCTGGGTGCGATGACGTCCTACGCCTGCTATGACCTGAAAAACGTAAAAACAGTTGGCTACGATATTCTGGTTAACCGACCAAAAGTTGGTGCCTATCGGGCGCCTTCTGCGCCGATGGCCGCGTTTGCCGTGGAAAGCACCATCAACGAAGTAGCAACTAAAATCGGCATGGATCCGATTGACTTCCGCATTAAGAATGCTGCCAAGGAAGGCACCAAATCATCCTATGGTCCAACTTATGGTCCTATCGGTATTGGTCCAACGCTGGCTGCTGTGAAAAAACACCCGCATATGCGGGCACAGCTTAAAAAGAACCAAGGTCGAGGCATGGCCTGCGGCTTCTGGTTTAATTTTGGAGGTGAGACGTGTACTGATCTCAACATTTGCGTCGATGGCACGGTCACACTGACCGTCGGCACGGTAGATTTGAGTGGCTCCCGAACATCACTGTCGCTGATCGCAGCCGAAGAACTTGGCATTCCGTATGAACGCGTGAAGTGCAACATCAGTGATACCGCCTCACTGGGGCACAACGACATGACCGATGGCAGCCGGGGAACCTTTTCCTCGGGCATGTCAATCATTTTCGCGGCCCGTAACGCGATCGACGACCTGTGCCAGCGTGCAGCAGATACGTGGGGAATCCCTGTTAAAGATGTTGTCTGGAAAGACGGCAGAGCGCTCGCTAAAGGTAAAAAGCACAGAAAACTCAAATCGCTGAGTCTGGACGACCTGGCGGCGGCATCATCGAACACGGGCGGACCCATCGCCGGCCACAGCCAAATCGTTGCCGATGGCGCAGGGGTGTCGTTCGCGAGCCACATCTGCGACATCGAAGTGGATCCAGAAACCAGCGCCACGAAAGTCGTACGCTATACCGTAATCCAGGACGCCGGTAAAGCAGTTCATCCCGACTATGTCGAAGGTCAGTTTCAGGGTGGAGCCGCTCAGGGTATAGGCTGGGCGCTGAATGAGGAATATGTCTACGATGAGAATGGCCGCTTACAGAACCCTGGCTTTCTGGATTACCGGGTGCCGGTCTGCTCCGATCTACCGTTCATCGACACACAGATTCTTGAGATCCCGAATCCCAATCACCCGTACGGGATTCGCGGCGTCGGAGAAACCTCCATTGTGCCGCCACTGGCTGCGATCGGAAACGCGGTCTCTGATGTCGCTGGTGTTCGCATGACCCATGTACCGATGTCACCGCCCCGAATACGCAAGGCCATTAAGGATAAACAGGCCTGAATCGAGAGACTGTGCTGAAGGTCTGCTTATCCGGTCCACTGCAAGCGGCGGCAGATGGCGCTGCTTCAGTATCGATTAGCGCCATGACGATCCGGGAGTTGCTACGGGAACTCGTCGAACAATATCCGGGCATGCAAAAGCAGCTCGACGATGGTATTGCGGTATCGGTCAATGGAGAGATTTTTCGTGACAGCTGGTCAGAGGAGATCCCGGAAAGCGCAGAGATATTTCTGTTACCGCGTATTCAGGGTGGATAAAGAACATTAGCTAGTCAAAACACGCGCCCGTAGCTCAGCTGGATAGAGTACCTGGCTTCGAACCAGGTGGTCGGGGGTTCGAATCCCTCCGGGCGCGCCATTAAATCAAGGAGTTACGGTACATTTGAAAAACGCTGTATCCCACAAATAGCGGTTTATCCCACAAATACGAGTTATGTCAGCCGTAGAAACACTCGCTGACGTACTCGGTAAGTACCGTCAGTACTGGGATTCCGGAGTAAAAATGTCCCTGTCTATCAATTGGGAATCGGCGTAAACGACGTTACCCTAATCGTCATTTCGTGTTAAGAATTCCGTAACGCACTTTCTGTAAGCTTCTGGCTCTTCGATATGGGCGACGTGCGCTGATTCCTCGAAGATCACCGTCTCTGCGTTGGGGATACCAGCCTGCAACGTGGCGGCGCAAGTAGGACCCAGCTCATCATAACGACCACAGGTGATTAGGACCGGAATCTTGATCTGACCCAAATCTGGCGTGCGGTTCCAGTAACGCAGATTTCCGATGGTAGTGAATTCATTCGGTCCGTTGATGGATTCATAGACCGTGTTGTGATGCAGATTTTCGACCGAACGCAAAATGCAATCCGGCCATTCTTCCAGCCGGCACAAATGGCGGCCATAAAAAACTTCCTCTGCCGCAGCATATGCTTCGTGTTCGAACTCGCCCCGAGCTCCATGGTATTCCAGCGCCTTCCTGTGCTCTTCCGGCAGTTCGGAAATCAGCCGGTCGCATTCGGCAGAGAATTGCGGGATCGACGATGAGGTCGAGGCCAGCACAAAGCTCTGCAGCCCAACCGGTTGCCGAAGCATATATTCGATCCCGAGCCATCCGCCCCAGCTCTGGCCAAGGATATGGCATCGCTCAATACCAAGCGCGTCACGAATCTCTTGCACCTCGTCGGCAAAGCGTTCGATGGTCCACAACGCGTGGTTTTCGGGTTTTTCTGATCTTCCACAACCGAGCTGGTCATAGAAGATCACCGGACGGTCAGAGCCAAGCGCTTCGAGCGGTTCCAGGTAATCATGCCCGGCTCCAGGACCGCCATGGAGCAGCAATAGAGGAATTCCTGGTCCGCCACCCACAGTTTTTGTCCAGATCTCATGACCACTTGAAAGCTCGAGCCCGCGTTCCATTATTTAATTCCTCAAAAGTTAAGTTTCATCACGATTTGTAATCTCTTGTTCTTAATCTTCGACAGCTACATAACAGTAGGTGACTATTAATTGAGTCAGGATTAAATTCCTACCAACAGTAAAACGTCCTGCACTATAGAGATAGTCGGACCTCTGGGCCTAGGCTGAATTCCCACTGATAATTTCCCAACAATTTACTGCATGGTATTGAAGACCGGTTTTACAGCTCGTAATTGTTCTATGGGAATATGACAATTGATCTGATGAGCCGCAGTAATCTCTCGCCGTGGTGGCTGCTCGCGTTCACATATCGATCCGATCTTTCGCGGGCAACGTTTATGGAATCTGCATCCTGTAGGAGGATTAAGTGCACTTGGGACTGTGCCAGACAATCTGATGGTAGTCCTCTCCACCGAAGGATCCGCAATGGGTACGGCAGATAATAAAGCCTCTGTATAGGGATGATAGGGTGGAGCAAATAGAGCCTCAGTAGATCCAATTTCACAGAATTGTCCTAGATACATCACCGCTACGTCGTCACAGAATTGATACACCACGCTCAGGTCATGAGAAATAAACAACATTGTGGTTCCGAATATCTCTTGGAACTCAAGTAGCAAGTTCATGACAGCCGCCTGAACAGAAACATCGAGCGATGACAACGGTTCATCACAAAGAACAAGCGCCGGTCGACCTGCGAAGGCTCTAGCAATAGCTACGCGTTGCTTCTCACCACCACTCAGTTGACGGGGCAAGCGATCATAGTACACCTCCCCTAACCTAACTGCCTCCAGCAAGCGTACTACCTCGTTTCTAATTTCGGATGTAGGTACGGTGCGAAACAAGCGGAGGGGCCTTGCGATTGAGTCTCCAACTGAACGTCTAGGATTAAGTGTAGAATCAGGATTCTGGAAAATCATCTGTAGCTCTTTAAGCATCTCGACAGGACGCTGTTCGACAACCCGCGCCACATCTATTTCTATAAAGTCTATTTTTCCAGCACTGGGAGATACCAGGCCCGCGACGCATTTTGCCAATGTAGTTTTGCCACAGCCGGACTCACCGACAATGCCAAGTGTTGAGTTATTCCACACGTTTAGGTTTACATCATCTACTGCCTTCACAAACCCCTTTTTTTCATTACCATCTAATCCTCCGAACCCTCCTTCTTGTGCCTTGTAGTAGGACTTTAGTCCTTCGATATTTAGGATTAGATTCTCTCCCTTTTTTGAGAGGTCGGGTTCTACAAGCGTAGCTGTCAGAACTTCTGACTGGGCAGAATCAAATCTACCGGGAAAAAAACATCGCACCAAATTTCCTTCAGCAGTTCTGACAATGTCAGGACGTTCTACTCGACAACGTGATTGGGCACGATCGCAACGTGGTTCAAAGATGCAGCCATTTGATGTTTCGTGAAGTCCGGGTACTTTCCCCTTAATCGGCTCGAGACTTTTTGACTGCCGACTACTGCTTATTCTTGGAATACACCCCAAGAGTGCGGCTGTATAGGGGTGTTGTGGATCCAGGAAAATGTCCCGAACAGACCCTTGTTCGACCAACTCACCTGCGTACATTACAGCCACGCTGTCCGCAACTCGACTGATTACCCCGAGGTTGTGACTGATGAAGAGAATAGAAACTTTCAACTCATATTTCAATTCAGCTATGAGATCCAATATCCCCGCTTCGACCGTAACATCTAGACCCGTAGTCGGCTCGTCCATTATTAGGAGCTTAGGACTAGTCAAAAGTGCCATGGCGATTAGAACGCGTTGCTGTTGACCCCCTGAGAGTTGGTGGCAATAGCGCTCCATAATTGCGGATGGGTCCGGCATATGCACACGTTCCAACATCTGAATACACTCAGCTCTTGCACCAGTATCCGTAGACACCTTATGTTCCTCTAGCACTTCGGTCAGTTGTCGTCCGATCCGTAACGAGGGGTTTAATGCAGCCATAGGATCTTGATACACCATTGCAATCTCTTTGCCCCGAAGTTGGTTCAATTCATGCCCACTTTTTTGTACAACATCTTCACCAGAAAATTCTATGCGCCCGTCCGTTATGCTTGCATTTTTCGCCACATAATTCATGATCGAAAATGCCAGTGTGCTTTTGCCGCAACCCGACTCCCCGACCAATCCCAACGCATCGCCTGGACCAATTTCAAAAGAGACATTCTTAACCGCTTTAACGAGCCCTAATCGAGTCGAGTAGCTGACTTCTAGGTTCTGAACTTTTAGAACGGTAGTTTGGATTTGCTCTTGCATAAGACGAAACCCGCACTCTCAGCCTGGCCAAGCAACTATTGTCCAGCCAGAAATCATTGCAGTCTGTTGCTCACCGAAAGTATCACTGTAAATATCTTCGGACCGTATCAATGGTTAACCTCTTATACCGTCTACCAAAAATTAAGTGTAGTAAGTTCGAAAATCGGCCTTGATAAGGAAAGATCAGGCTATCTTTGTTGCGCTATTTCTCTCATTCCATCAGCAAACAAATTAAGTCCTATTACGACTGAACTCAAGGCAGCTGCCGGTGCCAGCACCATCCAGGGCATCATAAAGATCCAGGCTCGACCTTCGTTAATCATTCCCCCCCAGTCAGGGGTCGGTGGCGGAATCCCCAAACCGAGGAAACCCAATGACCCGATTGCCATAATGGCGTACCCGACACGGATACAGGTATCAACAATAAGGGGCCCTGTTACATTTGGAAGGATTTCCAACAACAAAATGTAATTGCGTCGCTCTCCCCGTAGTCGGGCTGCGTTCACGTAGTCTCGCGTACGCTCATCAAGCGTGAGACTACGTACGATTCGAGTAATGGCCGGAACCGCTCCTATCGCCACCGAAATCACAACGATTATCGCTGACGGGCCTATACTGGTAATAATAAGGACGTAGATCAGCAACGTTGGGAATGATAGAAGAACGTCACATATACGCATGATGAGCATGTCTAGCTTACCGCGAACATATCCCGAAAGGAGTCCCAAGGGAGCTCCTATCAATATACCCAGGAAGACGGAAATCGGTGCCAACAACAAAACCGTTCGCGTTCCCCAAAACAATCGACTCATTACATCACGTCCGAGACTGTCGGTACCAAGCCAGTGCACTACCGAGGGATACCCCAACCTCGGGCCTTGCATCTCGGTTGGCGAGAATGGGGATACGATGGGAGCCGCCAATCCGACAACCACCCAAAATAGTATGATCGTTAAACCAATCGTTGCACTTTTCGAATGGAAAAGATCAGCGGTTGCTGTCCGCAATCGACCCTCTGGCGGTGACATCCGCCGATTCTCCCGAGTGCTGGCAGCCAATGCTTGAAATATCTCGGACAATAATCGATTTGACCGTTTGCTCATTGGTTTAGGTTTTTGTCTAATCATCAGTTACTCATATCGAATTCGCGGATTCATCAAGTAAATTCCTATATCTGCGATGAGCTGTGATGACACGGCCACGAAGGTAAGCACCAAAGTCCCTGCTTCGACTACTATGATGTCATTTCGCATTGCGCCATCAAGTATCAATCGGCCCAATCCGGGATAGTTAAAAAGCACCTCGACTACTACGACGCCGCCGATAAGCCAATTCACGTGCAACATAATAGCTGTGAAAGGTGCTATCAGTGCGTTGCGTAACGCGTGTCGCCAAATAATCTTTCTTCTTGGAATTCCTTTCAACGCAGCGGTTCGAACATAATCGCTTTCCAATACCTCAGCCATACTCACTCGCGTTAGGCGAGCCAGATACCCAATTTCGTCAAGGGACAATGTCAAAATAGGCAAGATCAGTTTTTTGCCGTTTTCGAAAAAACCAGCATCGGGGTCGGGTATGCTGGCACCGGGAAGCCACTGTAACCACAAAGCGAATATTACAATCATGAAAATCCCACTGGCGAAAGCGGGCAGAGATACAAAGAGGCCACTAGTCAAAGAAATAATGCGATCCAATAGCCGACCCTCGTTAATCCCGGCAATGCAACCCAAGGTCAGGCCCAGCGGAATCATAAAGACAAAGCCTAACCCCGCCAGTGCTAGAGAACGCCCAAGCCGCACCTCTATAAGATCGCGCACAGGACGACGATAGTGTATCGACTCTCCAAAATCTCCACGCAGGAAATTAGAGATCCATGTGCCATAACGGACAATCACAGGTCGATCGAGGCCCATCTTTTCGCGTAGTTCATCGACAGCTTGCTGAGTTGCATATCGCCCTAAGGCATTCCGTGCGGGATCGATGGGAATCACTTCAGCGATGGAGAAGACCAGAATGGAGATGACCAGCATCGTCATCAACATTGAGCCAAGGCGATTCAATAGAAACCCAAGCATGTTCGTGTCTCTTGAGGATTTGGTCTGATGGCAGATGGGAATGGCTCTGTGGCTTCCTAATGTTACTGGAAGCCACAGAACACACCATCCGAGTTAAGGCCCGATTGTTAAATATAAAACGCGTGCCAAACAGACCCTATATTACGACAGGACTATTTAGTTGGTTAATAGCTCTTCGAATTTAGACTCCAAATTTTTCTATTCAATCAACCCTTAGCATGTAACCTAGCTAGACAACCACATCTCATGCCAGAGCGCACCACCTCGGGACCAGTCACTGGGCATGTGCAAGCGTTTGCGACTTGCTCGATATGAAACATTCCAGAAGGGAATCATGTACCCCGACTCTTCCTGCATGATGCTCTGGATCTTACAGAACAACTGACGCCGTTCATCCACATCGACGGTCCCCTCAGCCTCAGCTACCAGAGCGTCAAACTCTGAATTACAAAAGTACGATTCATTCCAGTCACCGCCGCATTGTAGTGCCAAGCTTAGACTTACAGTCGCTGGCATCCGTCCATTCCAGCCACTAATAGACAAAGGCCACTTCATCCATTGATCCCAAAATGCGGAGCTGGGAAGAACCTTAATGTCGATCTTTATTCCAGCTGGCGCAGCCATCTCTTTGAGTACTTGAGCAAACAAGGGTCTGTGAGCTGGGCCATCAGCGCTAGCGAGCTCTATCTCGATGCCGTTTGGATACCCCGCCTCTGCCAGCAACGCCCTGGCTTTTTCAATATCCTGCCTTCGATCCACATCGGTGTCCGGACAATAAGAGGCATTATCGGAGGGTATCCAGTGGTCATAACCTACCTTACCCATAGGCATCACGAGGTCACGAATCCTTTCGCGATCCTGTATCAGTTTGAGGGCTTTTCGAACTCTTACATCATCGAAAGGTGGCGTGTCCGTCCGCATGACAACTGGCGAAATCCAGCCTGTGGTATAGCCTGTAATATCAATCTGATCCGCATGCTTCTCTAACTGCGGGACGACCCCTTCCGCTGGAGAGAGAAGGTCTGCCTGATCGCCCACGAGCGCTGCCAGTCGACTGGCATCATCCCATCCAGCCGTAACTATAACTTTATCCACGTATGGTAGTGACTTGCCATCAACGCCCTTGCGCCAATAATTCTTATTCGCGACGAGTACCATTCGTTCATCGGGAGTGAATGATTCCATAAGGAACGGACCTGTTCCAACAGCGTGCTCAGCATCACCTTTGTAAAAGTCTTCCCAGCCACCCTCGGGCGCAATCATACTTGGGTAGTCGTATAGTGCTAACGGGAATGCAAAGTAAGGACGATCCAGATGGAGTTTTACAGTATGGCTATCTACCTTCTCAACGCCTGTCGATGGTAGAAATCCTAGCCTGGATGCCATCGATGATCCAACGTCTTTATCTAGCCAATGACTAAAGTTCCATACAACATCATCCGCGTTAAAGGACTTGCCATTGTTGAATTTAACCCCCTCCTGGAGATGGAGGGTCCATTCCTTGGCGTCTTCGCTTGCTTGCCATGATTTGGCCAGCTGTGGCCGGGGAACTCCATCTTCTCCTGTCCAAATTAAGGATTCTGCGATCGACAACCCAACATAACCAGTGCCGACTCCATCTTTAGCTGGATCGTCAACATACGGAATCCAGTTGTATTCGGTACGGATCGTACCGCCACGCGTGGGGGTATTGGCCGCCTTTGCTTCACCGCTGGGTAAGAAAGCACTAATACTACTAAGACTCATTCCTAAGATGGCGGCGTTACGAATGAAGTCACGCCGCGTGATCTTTCCATCGCGATAGAGTCCCTTTAACTCAGGAATATACGGATGCGCATCGTCCCTTTTATTTCTACTGAAAATGTCCATCGATTTCTCCTCATTGGTTAAGGGTTTTATAGGTTTGTATTTTCGTAGGATCCTAAATATATTAGATCCGGTTCAGATATATTACGGTTAAAAATTTCAATTAACAACCTATTCAAAGGAGGAGTCGCTCTCCATGAACAAGTCCTCGCCACCGCTAATGTCCACAAGTACTCTCGACCTAACGGTCCAACGATTTACTATTAGAAAGCCCGTGATTTCAATGGTCGGTGACGCTAGACAGACCACGTCAAATAAAATGGCGTATCGTCACTGAATGCAATATTTTTTGCGTACTAAAGAACAAACTAATTAGGGATTCACTACAATCGAGATCCTACCATTCAGCTCGACTATTCCAGCGATGCCACGCCATGCGGGCGCGAACCCCAAGACTAAAGAACGGTTCAGGTGGAAGGCGTTTTGGACCGGAAAGTGCCCGAACATCGCGAAGCAAGTCTGAGTCCGAGGACAAGGCAAACTCGGCTAGTAGCTTTCCTGAGATCGTGCCTCGCGGTACACCTACGCCACAATAGCCTAGTGACGCAAATACACCCCGCTCAAGTCGACCAAAAAACGATGTCCAGTTCCTAGTCATACAAAAGACACCACCCCAGGTATATTCAAAATCCAAGTTATTCAGCATAGGGTAAAGCTTACGTAGCCCCTTCAGATGCGTTGCTAGAAGTTGCCTTCTCATCTTGTTAGTCAAACGAAAATCGTACGTATAGTAGTTACCATGGCGCGTCAGAATGCGGTTCGAGAGTGTACGCCGCAAAGTCGCTACCCCAGTGATTCCCCAATCAGCCGTGCCAGGCATCACATGCTGTTCTTCTTCTGTGAGTGGTCGCGAAAGACTCGCACAGGCGATCATTGGGAACACCTCGCGACGGAGGAAATCGAGCTTAGTAATAAAGGCATTGGTCGTGAGTAATACATTTGCTGCGCTGATTGTGCCCTCGGCACATTCGACCTGCACTGGTGACCGTGTATCAACTCGTCGCACCGGTGACTCTTCATAGACTTCCACGTTCTCAGGCATCGTTTCACCAAGTCCCCGGCATAGTGCAGCTGGATTCATCAACACAGTGCTAGGTGTATAAACAGCAGCATGGTAATGGCGCGTTCCCACCACATCAGAGAGAGCATCCTGATCGAGCCATTCGTACTTCTCGCCGACAGCATCTAGGGTTCGGCAGGTCGCTTCAAGATATCTAGTACGATTACTATCCATAACCGCAGTAAGATGACCCCTGGGAGACCACTCGCATTCAATTCCATATTTGTCGACGTGCCCTTTGAGCTCAGCGAGTCCAGCGACTACCAGTCGAGAGATACGTTGGTTAGTTTCGGCGTCGAATTTCTCATACAGGTGCGGAGTATCGATAATAAAACCTGAATTACGCCCAGAAGAACCATATCCAACACGGTACTCTTCAATTAAGATAATACGAGCCTCCGGTGCGAGCTCGCCCAGTCGACGCGCTGCAGCGAGACCAGTTACACCTGCGCCAACAACAACCCAGTCAGCGACTTGATGGCCTTTTAATCGGTTGGCAGCGGGCGGCGCCGATAACATCGCGTACCATCCGGGTGCATGGCTTATGTCAGTAGCTAAGATGTCTTTGTTAGACACTAGTGGATCGACTCATCGGTAATTGCTGAAGGCCCACGGGGCTTGAAACTAATCTATATGAGTGGGTAGAGACTCTCGCAAAGAACGAATATGTTCGATTTCGACTCCACAACACCCGCCTACAACCTGCACGCCAGCCCGTACGCATTGCCTGGTCCAAGCAATAAATTTTTCAGGTGTGACTGGTGTCGCGACTCTAGCGCTGCGGTAAGTGTCAACATAGTCATTGCGTTCCGCTTCAGGATAGACGCAGATTGGCCCTTTCCATTTATCACGAACTATTTCGACCGCGACATCAGTCGCTGCAATGGATGAATGAAACACACTGACCACCGAACCACCAATTGCAACTATCTCATCGAAGCCCGCTTCGAGGGTCTCGGTCGAGTTATATCCTAGCCGAGGTCTATCTTCAGGACTATCCAACCTTACCTTAAAGCCAGTCCACATCGGCAGACCAGTGGCTGCACAAGCTTCAGTAACCCACCTCCGATGTGTGTTGCCACCAGTTGATTCGGCCAACAAAAAATCAACGCCCGCCTCCGCCAATATTTCAGCTTGCTCGCGAAGGTTAGCTTTGGCTTGTGCTTCAGAAGTTTCAGTCCATCGGTCCGCATAGTCTCCTTCACAACCAACCCGAAGCCCAAAGTTTGAAACGGAACCGGCAATCAGTACCGGTCGGTCTTTAGCCATCTTATCGCGGGCTTCATGCGCTAGCATAACCGATCGCAGATTGAGTTCCACCGTCTGGTCACCAAGTCCCATGGGTTCCAGATTATGGCGCGCAGACGAATAAGAATTGGTAGTAATAATGTCAACACCAGCAGCAATATATTGCTCATGCATACGGCGCACTGTGAACGAGTGTGTCTGGAGCGCCACCGCACACCATGCAAAACCTGACATTGGCACACCCATGGACTGCAATCGGGTGCCGATGGCTCCATCGAGTAGAATGACCTCTCGATCTTCAATACGTCGTTCTAAATTTGGATACTGGTCCAAGACCCCCCCCTGTTAGTTCCATTGTGTTGGTCGAATATCATTGTGATATACCTCTATATCCAGATCAACTAGAAGTACTTAAAGATTGCAAGAATTTATTTAACCATGGCCGGCAAACAGCTAAGACCTACCAAGGACTATAAAAATTTACTCCCAAATCTTTCAGTAGGCCGTCGGTAACACTATAGAACCAGCTGTGAACGTTTGGCTCTTTACTACGTTGATACTTCAACTACTGCTAAATACTACAGATTGAAGCCTACTGTTGTAACTCCTCTATCCTCCCACGAAAGCGTTAAAAACGCTTTAAAGCAGTAATAAAACTTCCCGAAACTTAAAAAGTTATGGGAGGCCCGTAGTAAACTTATACCTGTATTTATAGATTCAAACGCGCATTCGAGTACCTGGCTTCGAACCAGGTGGTCGGGGGTTCGAATCCCTCCGGGCGCACCATTAAATCAAGTACTTAGGTCACCTTACAAAATGTAGGGTGTCCAATAACTCCCAGATTGTCCAATAACTTTGAGTATCTCAGCTGGTTCTCAGCACTAAGTCAGACTTGTATTAAGTAGTGCTTCCTATATAACACTACATACCAAAGTGTTGCTTCCCATATAAGAACACATATCAAAGTGTTGCCATATCTATAGGATATAGAGATGTATTGAAACGGATACGTCTATGGATTTAAGCGTAGCGGTAGAGAAGTTAAGGGTAGCGAAAGAACGGGCATGGACTGCTTACATTGACCTGCTTGCGAAGGCACTTGCGGACCCAAAAAGTGTAGGTAGTTCCAAGAACCACAATGGTTATGTCTGCCTGCACGATGAGAATGCTAACTGGCAGCTGTGCGCCAGGGTAGCCCACACTGCCCTTAGAGGCAGAGACAACAGGCACAAGCTATAGCAGCAGAGGAAGAAGCTGAACGACAGCGACAGGCAGCCATAGCCAAGCAAGCAAGACTAGCTTACGCAGCTATGGAGAAGCAGCTAATGGAAACTATGGACAGGGGTACACCTTCACCTAGTGAAGTTCAGGCAGCGATGGAACGTGCTACGCAGGTAGATACATTCACAGGTCGTGATAGAGGCATGGGCAACTTCGGTGGGGAGATGGGAGCATGGACGTAATACCTTGGGCGATCGATAAAAAATACCCCGCCCATCGGAGGGATGGGTGGGTAATTGTCGGTAACTCGCCTGGGAGAGAGAACTCCCAACACCACTATCCTGTACGGCACAAGAGAATGTATTGATTCAGGTCAAGGTAGGTGA
>Ga0187827_10001646_pt1 | contig 32334 bp, 40 predicted proteins | sample ETNtaG_39_FD_167969 | JGI IMG/M metagenome (GOLD analysis project Ga0187827, IMG submission 167969) | Marine microbial and viral communities from oxygen minimum zone, Eastern Pacific Ocean - ETNP2014_SV_150_PacBio MetaG (Illumina Assembly) | ecosystem: Environmental > Aquatic > Marine > Hypoxic...
AACCAGGGTCTGACGTTGCTTTATTAAATTCAATGATGCATGTAATTATAGAAGAAAATTTATTTAATGATAATTATATAAAACATCGCACATTAGGTTTTGAAAATTTCAAAAATCATTTGAAAGACTTTAATCCTGAAAAAATGAAAAAAATCAGCGGAATTGAACCGAAAGTCATAAAAGACGTTGCGAGACTTTTTGCAAAAACCAGTAAAGGAATTATTTTTTGGGGAATGGGGATTTCTCAACATATTCACGGCACTGACAATGCTAGATGCTTAATTTCTTTAGCTTTAATGACTGGTAATGTAGGTAAAAGAGGTTCAGGACTACACCCTTTGCGAGGTCAAAACAATGTACAAGGAGCTTCTGATGCAGGATTAATTCCAATGATGTATCCTGACTATAAATTAGTTGACGAAGAGGATAATAAAAAATTTTATGAAAAATTCTGGAAAACAGATTTAGACCTTAACAAAGGCTTAACGGTGGTTGAGATTATGAATGCAATAAATGATAATCAAGTCAAAGGAATGTACATTATGGGTGAAAACCCAGCAATGTCTGATCCTGATTTAAACCATGCAAGAGCCGCATTACAAAAATTAAACCATCTTATTGTACAAGATATTTTTTTAACTGAGACTGCTACATATGCAGATGTGATTCTGCCAGCTTCTGCTTGGCCTGAAAAAAATGGAACAGTTACTAACTCTAATCGACAAGTTCAAATGGGGCGTAAAGCACTTATGTCTCCAGGGGAAGCAAAGGAAGATTGGTGGATTACAAGTGAAATTGGCAAAAGAATTGGTTTAGATTGGAATTATAATCATCCAAAAGATATTTTTAATGAAATGAAAGAAGCAATGCCATCTTTAAACAATATTTCTTGGGAAAGATTAGAAGAAGAAAGTTCAGTAACCTATCCTTGCAATTCTCCTAACTTAAAAGGAGAGGAAATAGTTTTTGGAGATAAATTTCCAACAAATGATGGAAAAGGAAAATTTGTATTTGCAAGGGTTATTCCTCCAGATGAAGTACCTGATGATAAATTTCCAATGATTCTAACAACCGGCAGACAATTAGAACATTGGCATACTGGAGCAATGAGTCGAAAAGCTTCAAATCTCAATGCCATAGAGCCTGAGGCTTCAGCATCCTTATCTCCCAGTGATATTGTTAGAAAAAAAATTCAACCAGGAGAAATGATTAAAATTTCTACAAAAAGAGGTTCAATTAATATTAGGGTTCGTGAAGATCGTGCTATTCCAGAAGGCGTTATATTTATTCCTTTTTGTTATAATGAAGCAGCAGCAAATCTTCTCACTAATTCAGCGCTAGATCCTTTTGGAAAAATTCCTGAATTTAAGTATTGTGCAGCTAAAATTCAACAATTATGATTTATTAATGATTAATAAACTTTTGATGATTCTTCTTCTGAGCTTTCCCCTTGTTAATTGTTCTACTCTTAGTGAATGGAATGAAAAAGCAAAAGGAGATGGCGTACCTTATATTCCAGGAGTTTAATTATATTTATCAATAATTCTTGTAGAATAAATAAAAGAATTGTAAATGGATTTTGTGCCGCGTTAGCTCATTTGGTAGAGCAGTTGATTTGTAATCATCAGGTGGTCAGTTCGATTCCGACACGCGGCACCATTTATTAATATAATTAATTATTTTTTTTGAAGTGTTCGTACAAAGCTATTGAACATGCATTAGATATGTTTAAACTATCAATTTGAAAAATTAGATTTGGATTCATTGGTATAGAAATTATCCTATCACATTCTTTTTTTGTAAGTTTGCGCAAACCTTTGCCCTCAGCACCTAGAACTAATAAACATTTTTTAGGTATATCAAAGTTGTTATCTAAGTGATTATTATTTATATCAAGGCCACAGACCCAGAAATTATTTTTTTTAAATTTTCTAATCGCATTAGATAAATTTGTAACTTTAACGTAATTAACAACTTCTAAAGCTCCTGAAGCAGCCTTAGCTATTGATGGAGTAATATCAGGAGCGTTATCTTTTGATACAATAACTGATTTACAATTAAAAAGTATACATGATCGCATTATAGAACCTATATTGTTAGGGTCAGTAACTTGATCAAGCATAACCACGATTTCAATTTTTTTATTTATTGATTCTTCTAATATTATATCAAGGCCAGGCTGAATTAAACTTGACGTTGTGAGAACTATGCCTTGATGTGTATTTTCACCACCATATAATTTAAACATTTCTTTGTTTGGCAAAACTAATACTTCTTTTACATTTTGTTTAATTTTTTCAGTAAGTATGCTTTTATGTGCTTGTGAAATTGCTAGTTTTTGATGTTTTCTGTTAGCATTATTAAGCGCAGCAATAACTGAATGAAATCCGTAAATTTCAGCCATTCCGCTATTTTTTGTCTTTTTATTCTTAAAAAATTTCATAAATACTGCTTTATCATACTTACTACTCAAATATTATAATCTAGATCTATACAAATTAACAAATTTTGTCTAAAAGGTCAGCGCTTTTAAGAACATAATGTATATTGCGTTGGTGATAGCTGTTTTAGATTGACAATCATACTAAGTAATTAGTATGTGCCATTTTCTTCATTAATTGGAGGGGTGGTCGAGTGGTTAAAGGCAGCGGACTGTAAATCCGCCCGCGTGAGCGTACGTAGGTTCAAATCCTACCCCCTCCACCATAATTTGGAGGAATGGAAAAAAGCTGTGAATGAGTGAGTGAGTCAGTAAAATTGCGGGTGTAGCTTAGTGGTAAAGCTCCAGCCTTCCAAGCTGGCTACGAGGGTTCGATTCCCTTCACCCGCTCCAAAAATTTAATAACGGGGTTAAATATATAATGGCTAAAGCAAAATTTGAAAGAACTAAACCGCATTGTAATATTGGAACAATTGGACATGTAGATCATGGAAAGACAACTTTAACAGCAGCTATCACCAAAGTTTTGGCTGAGTCAGGTGGCGCTGAATTCACTGCATTTGATCAGATTGACAAAGCACCAGAGGAAAAAGAAAGAGGAATTACAATTGCTACAGCTCACGTTGAGTATGAAACAGAAAAAAGACATTACGCACACGTTGATTGTCCTGGTCACGCAGATTATGTCAAAAACATGATTACTGGAGCTGCACAAATGGATGGAGCTATTTTAGTAGTTAATGCTGCAGATGGACCAATGCCACAGACCAGGGAGCATATTCTTCTTGCAAGACAAGTTGGTGTTCCGGCTCTTGTTGTCTATTTGAACAAAATCGATCAAGTTGATGACAAAGAATTAATTGATCTTGTTGAAATGGAATTAAGAGAACTGCTTACTAAATATGAATTCGATGGTGATAAAACCCCAATCATCAAAGGATCAGCCCTAGCAGCAATGGAAGGCAGAAATGAAGAGGTTGGAAAAAATTCTATTTTAGAATTATTGAAAGCGGTTGATGAACATATCCCTCAGCCTGATAGACCAAAAGACAAGCCTTTTATAATGCCAGTTGAGGATGTTTTTTCAATATCTGGAAGAGGAACAGTTGTTACTGGCCGTATTGAGCAAGGAGTTGTAAAAGTTGGTGAAGAGATAGAAATTCTTGGAATTAGAGATGCGCAAAAAACGGTTTGCACTGGAGTTGAAATGTTTAGAAAAATATTGGACTCAGGAGAAGCTGGGGACAATGTTGGTGTTTTACTCAGAGGAACGAAAAGAGAAGAAGTTGAAAGAGGGCAGGTACTTGCTAAACCAGGTTCAATAAAACCTCATACAAAGTTTAAAGTGGAATCATATATTCTAAAAAAAGAAGAAGGTGGAAGACATACTCCTTTTTTCTCAAACTATAGACCTCAGTTTTATTTTAGAACAACAGATGTAACTGGAACTATTAAATTACCAGAAGGAACAGAAATGGTAATGCCTGGAGATAATATTACCATGGAAGTTTCATTACTAGCTCCAATAGCAATGGATAAAGGACTCAAGTTTGCAATTCGCGAAGGTGGAAAAACAGTTGGAGCTGGAGTAGTTACTGAAATTTCTGAATAGTTGCAAAGGTCGCTCTAAAATGGTTTTGCAACTCTTAGATAGGAGTGTAGCTCAACTGGTAGAGCACCGGTCTCCAAAACCGGGGGCTGCGGGTTCAAGTCCTGCCACTCCTGCCATAATTAGAATGATAAAATGAATATAGAAAAGAAAAAAATAAATCCTGCCCAATTTGTAAGACAAGTTCGTCAGGAAATACAAAAAGTTACATGGCCAGAAAAAAAAGATACTTTTATTTCTTCGGCAATTGTTATTATTTTAGTAATTCTTTTTTCTTTATTTTTTTTAGTTACTGATCAAATTTGGTCCAAAGGTTTACGATGGATTATTGAAAAAGGTTCAGGATTTTAAATGAGTAATCATCGCTGGTATGTTTTACACGCTTATTCAGGCTATGAAAAAAAGGTAGCTGATAGCATTGTTGAACAAGCTGACAAACTGGGTATATCAGAACACATAGAAGAAGTGTCAGTTCCTACACAACATATTGTTGAAGTCAAAAGAGGTGTAAGAATAAATTCAGAAAGAAAGATTTTTCCTGGGTATATCCTAATAAAAATGAATCTCAATGAAGATACTTGGCACATTATTAAAAATACTCCTAAATTAAGTGGTTTTTTAGGTACTAAAGGCAAACCTATTCCTATTAGCAATGATGAAGCTAGAAGAATTTCTCAACAGGTAATTGATGGCATTGAAAAATCTATACCATCAGTTATGTATGATATTGGCGAAGAAGTTAAAGTTATAGATGGTCCATTTGCTTCATTTAACGGAGAAATTGAATATATTGACGAAGAAAAAGCTAGATTAAGGGTTGCAGTTTCTATATTTGGTAGATCAACTCCAGTTGATCTTGAATATTCACAAGTAGAAAAAACATAACTATTATGGTTAAAGAAGTTTTAGAGATGATTAAACTACTAATTCCTGCAGGTGGGGCCATGCATGGACCACCCGTTGGACCCGCTTTAGGTCAAAGGGGATTAAACATTGGCGACTTTGTAAAACAATTTAACGATAGAACAAAAAATTTGGAGAAAAATGCTCCAATTCCAGTTTTGATAACTGCTTACAAGGATAGAACTTTTAAATTTGTTACAAAGTTACCTACAGTTAGTCATTTTTTAAAAAAAGCTGCAAAAATAGATAAAGGCAGCTCAACTCCTGGCAGGGAGTCAGTTGGTAAAGTAACTATAAAAGATGTTGAAAAAATTGCTAAAGAAAAAATGGCAGATCTTAATGCTATTAATTTAGAAGGAGCAATAAATATGGTTAAGGGATCAGCAGTATCTATGGGAATGGAAATTATAAATTAATGAAAAAGTTATCAAAAAGTAGAAAAGAAAAAATATCAAACATTGATTTTTCAAAAAGCTATAATCCTGCTGAAGCAATTAAAATTTTAAAAGATAATACATATGCTAAATTTGATGAAACACTTGATATAGCAATTAATCTTGGAATTAATCCAGAAAAGACTGATCAAAATATTAGGGGAGTAATGAATTTGCCAAAAGGATCGGGTAAAAAAATTAGAATAGCTGTTATGGTTAAAGGTGACAAAACAAAAGAAGCAACAGAAGCAGGCGCAGACATTGTCGGCAATGATGATTTAATTCAGCAAATATCATCTGGTAAAATTAATTTTGATTTATTAATTGCCACACCAGATATGATGCCAGTTATTGGTAAGATAGGTAAAATATTAGGACCTAAAGGTTTGATGCCAAATCCAAAGCTAGGAACAGTGACCCAAGATGTAGCTACTGCAGTAAAAAATGCTAAGTCGGGACAAATTAAATATAAAAATGATAAGGCTGGTATTGTTCATGCGGGAATTGGCAAGTTGAATTTTAAAGAAGAAGATCTCCTAGAAAACTTGAAAGCTTTTTATGAATCAATTCATAAAAGCAAACCTGATACAGTTAAAGGATCTTTTATAAAAAAAGTTACCATAGCTTCAACTATGGGATTTGGGTTGAAAATTAATGCAGAGGATCTGCGTTTGTAAAAACTCAAACAGATAGTAGTTTTTCTACTATCACCTGTCAAAGACTGTAGGTGCTTCGGCTTAATAACCTACATAGACTGAAGCAAGTCATATGATGCGCTTCTTGACAGGTTGTTGTTAACTTGGTGGTCAAGTTAGCAATGGCTAATAGGGGAAACCCTAAAAAAAACCGGAGTTAAAGTGAAACGTTCTGATAAGAAAAATTTCGTTCAAAACTTAAAAGAAGATTTAAAAAATTCTTCATCGGTCATTGTGGCTCATTATGCTGGTTTATCAGTTAAAGAGACCGATGATCTTAGGAAAACAATGAGAGATAATGGAGCGAAATTCAAAGTTACTAAGAACAGACTTACAAAACTCGCTTTGGTTGACACTCAATATGAGTCAATTACCGATTTGTTCAATGGACCTACTGCAATTGCTTACTCTAATGATTCAGTTGCGCCATCCAGGATTGCCGTTGATTTTGAAAAAAAATATAAAAATTTCAAAATTATTGGTGGATCATTTGAAGGTGAAAAAATTGATCAAAATAAAATAAATTTTTTAGCTACACTTCCTTCATTAGATGGAATAAGAGGAATATTAATTGGATTAATATCAGCTCCAGCTCAAAAAATTGCTTCAGTTCTTCAAGAACCTGGGGCTCAATTGGCACGATTGATGACTTCACGAAGTGAAGAATTAGGAAAGTCCAACTAGGTTTTAAAAGGAGAAAACATAATGGCTGATTTGAATAAAATTGTTGAAGATTTATCTTCTTTGTCAGTTATAGAGGCAGCTGAATTAAGCAAGTTGCTTGAAGAAAAATGGGGCGTATCTGCCGCAGCACCAGTTGCTGTTGCTGCTCCAGCTGCGGGTGGCAGTGAAGCTGCTGCTGAAGAAAAAAGTGAGTTTGATTTAGTGCTTGCCGAAATTGGATCAAATAAAATTGCTGTTATTAAAGAAGTAAGAACAATAACTGGACTAGGTCTTAAGGAAGCTAAAGATCTAGTTGAAGGAGCGCCTAAACCTCTCAAACAAGGTATAGCAAAAGCTGAAGCTGAAGAGATGAAAAAATCTCTTGAAGCAGCAGGTGCAAAAGCAGAATTAAAATAAAATTATAAAAAACTCTCGATCATTTAATCGGGAGTTTATAATTACTTTATTAGAGAAAAAAATGAGTCTAACTTATATAAATTCAAAAAAAATCAGAAAATCATTTGGAAAAATACCTCATATAACTTCCCTCCCCAATCTTATAGAAGTTCAAAAAAGATCATTTGATAATTTTTTACAATTAAACATAAATCCCGAAGATCGATTGAAAAATGGTCTTCATGCAATATTTAAATCTGTTTTTCCCATTAATGACTACACAGAAAGGGCTACAGTTGACTATGTTTCTTATGACATTGGTGTTCCAAAATATGACGTAGAAGAATGTTCTCAAAGGGGAATGACTTTTGGAGCCCCTTTACTAGTAAACTTTAGACTAATTGTTTGGGATATTGATGAAGAGGCTGGCACAAAGTCAGTAAGAGATATTAAAGAACAAGAAGTTTACTTGGGAGATATTCCCTTGATGACTAAAAACGCTACATTTGTAATTAATGGAGTTGAAAGAGTTGTTGTTAGTCAGATGCATAGATCGCCAGGAGTATTTTTTGACCATGATTTTGGCAAAACTCATGTTAGTGGAAAATATCTTTTTAAAGCCAGAATAATTCCTTATCGAGGTTCATGGTTAGATTTTGAACATGATGCAAAGAATAATATTCACGCTAGAATTGATAGAAAAAGAAAGTTTCCTGTAACTACTTTATTTAAATGTCTAATTAGCTCGATATCAGAAAATTATATTCATAATATTGGAGATAAAGGAGTAGATCCTGATCCAAAAAAAATACAAGGAATGACAGGAGAAGAAATATTAGGAATTTTTTATGAATCTATTGAGTTTAAGAAAGGTAAATATGGATGGAACACAAAGCTTGATATAAGTTTTTATAAAAGCAAAGTTTTGAATTATAACATACTTGATTCTAATAGTGGTAAAGTAGTTTTGGAAAAAGGAACTAAAGTTACTCAAAAATCTGTTAACGAAATACAAAAAAAGAAAATAAATATTTTTTGCATTGAAGAAGAATCATTGATTGGTAAATTTATATCTTGTGACATTATAAATGAAAAAAATGGTAAAATTTACTTTGAAGCTGGCTATGAAATAAATGAGGAATTAATTGATTTTTTCAATCAAAATAAAATTAAAAAAATATATGCACTCAAATTAGACAATGTAGGTATTGGATCTTACATAAGAAATACTCTTCAATTGGATAAAGCCAGATCAAGGGAGGAAGCTTTATTTGAAGTTTTTAAAATTTTAAGACCAGGAGAACCCCCAACTATTGAGACAGCTGAATTGTTATTTAATAATCTTTTTTTTAATGAAGATAGATATGATCTCTCTGCGGTCGGCAGATTAAAAATAAATTCAAAATTTAAAAAAGACATTCCAATTAATAAAAGAACACTTGAAAAAAATGATATTTTAAATGTTGTTAAACATATGCATAATTTAATAGATGGTATTGGAGAAGTTGATGATATAGATCATTTAGGTAACCGAAGAGTAAGATCGGTTGGTGAACTTTTAGAAAATCAATATAGAATTGGATTATTAAAAATGGATAGAACCATTAAAGAAAGATTAAGTACCCTTGAGGTTGATAACGTAATGCCCCAAGATATTATTAATGCTAAACCTGTATCTTCATCAGTTAAGGAATTTTTTGGAACGAGTCAGTTGAGTCAATTTATGGATCAAACAAATCCATTAAGTGAAATTACTCATAAAAGAAGAGTTTCAGCACTTGGACCAGGAGGTCTTAACAGAGAAAGAGCAGGATTTGAAGTTAGAGATGTTCATCAAACACACTATGGAAGAATATGTCCGATTGAAACACCTGAGGGGGCAAACATTGGTTTGATAAATAGTTTGGCTTCTTACTCTAGAATTAATCAATATGGTTTTATTGAAACACCATATAGAATAGTTACAAATGGTAAGATTAGTAACAAAGTAATATATCTGAGCGCTATAAATGAAGAAGATTACGTTATTGCACAAGCGAATGCTGAAATTGATAAGAATGGAAAGTTTTTAAATGAGCTTATTAGCTGTAGAAAAAATGGGGAATTTATTATTACAGACTCAGAGTCAATTGACTTGATGGATGTATCTCCCCAACAACTCGTGTCTGTTGCATCTTCGCTCATACCTTTTTTAGAAAATGATGATGCTAATAGAGCTCTTATGGGAACCAATATGATGAGACAAGCAGTTCCTTTAATGAAACCAAGAGCACCACTTGTTGGCACAGGAATGGAATATACTATAGCTAAAGATAGCGGTTCAACAGTTGTTTCAAAAAGAGAAGGAATAGTTGATCAACTTGATGCTAACAGGATAGTTATACGTGTCACAGATAAGAAAGATAAATCTCTTAACAAAATTGACATTTATAATTTATTAAAATTTCAAAGATCTAATCAGAATACATGTATTAATCAGAGGCCTCTTGTTAATCTCGGAGACAAGGTTGAAAAAAATCAAATAATAGCAGATGGACCAGCCACGGAACTTGGTGAATTAGCGTTAGGAAGAAATGTACTTGCAGCTTTTATGCCATGGAACGGTTATAATTTTGAAGACTCAATATTAATATCTGAAAGAATAGTTCAAGATGATGTATTTTCATCAATTCACGTTGAAGAATTTGAAGTTATGGCTCGAGATACTAAACTAGGTCCAGAAGAGGTTACAAGAGATATTCCAAATGCTAGTGAAGAAATGTTGAGAAGTCTTGATGAAACAGGAATGGTTTATATCGGAGCTGAAGTAAAATCTGGTGATATATTGGTTGGCAAAGTAACACCTAAAGGTGAGTCTCCCATGACACCTGAAGAAAAACTTCTAAGAGCAATTTTTGGTGAAAAAGCAGCAGATGTTAAAGATACTAGTTTAAGAGTACCTCCGGGCGCCAAAGGAACAGTTGTTGAAATAAGAGTTTTTTCTAGAAGGGGTGTAGAAAAAGATGAAAGGGCTGTAAGTATTGAAAATTCACAGATTGAAAGTATTTCTAGAGATCGAGATGATGAGCTGAGTATACTTGAAAAAAGTTTTGCCAATCAATTAAGAGATATACTTGTAAATGAAAAGTTTATTTCAGGAAATGATTCTATTAATAAAAATTCTACCCTTTCATTTGAACAGCTTGAAAATTTAGATGTTAAATCACTTTTATATATTAATATTAATAATGAGAAAGCAATATCCGAAATTGAATCAAGAACTAAGAATTATAACGTGCAACTAGGAAATATAAATCAAAAATTTGAAAATAAGATTGATAAAATTCAAAGTGGTGATGAGCTTCTTCCTGGAGTGCTTAAGCTTATAAAAGTTTTTGTAGCTATTAAAAGAACGTTACAACCTGGAGATAAAATGGCTGGCAGGCATGGAAATAAGGGTGTGATTTCAAAAATTTGTCCAGTTGAAGATATGCCATATCTAGAGGATGGCACCCCGATAGATATAGTTCTTAACCCACTTGGCGTTCCTAGTCGAATGAATATTGGACAAATTTTAGAAACGCATTTGGGATGGGCTTCAGCATCTTATGGTAAACAAGTAAAAGAAATGCTAACTAAGATGCAAAGTGAAGGACAGTCTTCTGATTTAAAAGATAAATTATTTGAAATTTATAACGATAATTCTCATAAAAAAATAATTAGTAAAATGAATGACGATGAAATTTGTGAATTGGCGGATAATATTAAAGATGGAATTCCTTTTGCAACTCCAGTTTTTGACGGAGCTAAAGAAAATGATATTTCTTTTCTTCTTGAAAAATCGGGTGTTAAATCAACTGGACAAGAAATTCTTACAGACGGGATTACTGGTGAAAAATTTGAAAGACCCGTTACCGTTGGCTATATCTACATATTAAAACTCCATCATCTGGTTGATGAAAAAATACATGCAAGATCAATTGGACCTTATAGTCTGGTAACTCAGCAACCCCTTGGAGGAAAAGCCCAGTTTGGCGGACAGAGATTTGGTGAAATGGAAGTGTGGGCACTTGAAGCTTATGGAGCAGCTTATACTTTACAGGAAATATTAACTACAAAAGCTGATGACGTTGCAGGTAGAACTAAAGTTTATGAGTCAATTGTAAAAGGTGATCATAATTTTGAATCAGGAACACCCGAATCGTTTAATGTTATGATTAAAGAATTGAGATCTTTAGGCCTTAATATTGATTTTAAAAAAGATACCAAAAAAGAAGATGTAGTAAATGAAAAATTAATGATCCAGAAAGATACCAAAAAAGAAGATGTAGTAAATGAAAAGTTAATGATCCAGAATGAATAGAGAATTAAAAAATATTTTTTATCAAAACCAAGGCGTACAAGAATTTGATAGTATTAAAATATCAATTGCAAGTACAGATCAAATTAGATCATGGTCATTTGGAGAAATAAAAAAACCAGAAACTATTAATTATAGAACCTTTAAACCTGAAAAAGATGGTTTATTTTGTGCTAGAATATTTGGCCCAGTAAAAGACTATGAATGTTTGTGTGGCAAGTACAAACGAATGAAATTTCGAGGAATAATATGTGAAAAATGTGGTGTTGAGGTCACTCTTTCTAAAGTGAGAAGAGACAGAATGGGTCATATTGAGCTTGCAGCACCAGTATCGCATATCTGGTTTATGAAATCATTGCCAAGTAGAATTGCGACCTTACTTGATATGACAGTAAAAAGTTTAGAAAAGGTTCTTTATTTTGAACAATTTATTGTTGTAGAGCCAGGACTAACAGATTTAAAAAAAGGCGAAATTATATCTGAAGACAAATATATCGACTATCAAGATGAATATGGGGAAGAAGCATTTACAGCATCTATTGGTGCTGAAGCAATTGACCATTTGTTGACAAATATAGATTTAGAAGTGGAAAGAAATCAATTAAAACAGGATTTACAAGAAACAAAATCTGTACTCAAAAAAATAAAAATTACCAAAAGACTTAAATTAGTTGAGTCATTTATATCATCAAAAAACAAACCAGAATGGATGATATTAAAAGTACTGCCAGTTATTCCTCCGGAATTAAGGCCACTTGTTCCATTAGATGGAGGTAGATTTGCTACTAGTGATTTAAATGATCTATACAGAAGAGTTATTAATAGGAATAATAGATTAAAAAGACTTATTGATCTTAGAGCTCCTGACATTATTATTAGAAATGAAAAAAGAATGCTTCAGGAGTCAGTTGATGCATTGTTTGATAATGGTCGGAGAGGTAGAGTTATAACTTCTACTAACAAGAGACCCCTAAAATCTTTGTCTGATATGCTAAAAGGAAAACAGGGAAGATTTAGACAAAATTTGTTAGGAAAAAGAGTCGATTATTCAGGAAGATCAGTTATTGTTGTAGGTCCGAATCTAAAGTTACATCAATGTGGTTTGCCAAAAAAAATGGCACTTGAATTATTCAAGCCATTTATTTTTCATAAATTAGATATCTATGGTTGGGCTAATACAATAAAAGCAGCAAAAAAACTTGTTGAAAAAGAAGATCCTCGGGTTTGGGATATTTTAGAGGAGGTTATTAGAGAACATCCTGTATTACTTAATAGGGCTCCAACACTACATAGATTAGGAATTCAAGCTTTTGAACCAATGTTAATTGAAGGAAAGTCAATTCAATTGCACCCACTAGTATGTACTGCATTTAACGCTGATTTTGATGGTGATCAAATGGCTATACATGTTCCTCTTAGTATAGAAGCTCAATTAGAAGCAAGAGTATTAATGATGAGTACCAACAATATTCTCTCACCTTCTAGTGGAAAACCAATAATAGTTCCTTCTCAAGATATTGTTTTAGGTATTTACTATTTGTCAATACTTCGAGAAAATCAAAAAGGGGAAGGAAAATATTTTACTGATTACGATGAAATTATTAAAGCTTTAGACAACTCTGATATAAAACTTCATTCAAAAATATTTGCTCGTGTAAAAAATTTTGATTCAAGTATATCTAGAGTTGAAACCACTCCTGGGAGAATGGTACTTGGAAAGATCCTTCCTCATAATGAAAAAATTAATTTTAATTTAATAAATAAAATTTTAACAAAAAAAGATGTAAGTAATGTAATTGATGCGGTTTACCGGTTCTGTGGTCAGAAAGAAACTGTTATATTTGCAGATAGATTGATGAGCCTCGGTTTTAAATATGCTGCCAAAGCTGGAATTTCATTTGGTAAAGATGATTTGATAATTCCTAAAGAGAAAAATATGTTGATTGATAATACTCAACGTAAAGTTCAAGAATATGAAAATCAATATCAAGATGGCCTAATAACTCAGGGTGAAAAATATAACAAAGTTGTTGATGCTTGGTCAGAATGTACCAATCAAGTTGCAGACAAAATGCTTGAAACAATTTCATCTACTGAAGAAGGAAAACCTGTTAATTCAGTTTATATCATGGCGCATTCAGGAGCTAGAGGATCTGCTGCTCAACTAAAACAATTAGCAGGTATGCGAGGTTTAATGGCAAAGCCTTCAGGTGAGATTATTGAAAATCCAATAAAATCTAATTTTAAAGAAGGATTATCTGTTTTGGAGTATTTTACTTCTACACATGGAGCTAGAAAAGGCCTAGCAGATACAGCTCTTAAAACTGCTAGTTCTGGTTATTTAACAAGGAGATTAGTTGATGTTGCTCAAGACGCAGTAATTAAAGAGGAAGATTGTGGTACATTAGATGGCGTAATGGTTGAAGAAATAGTAGAATCAGGAAATATAACTTCTCCTTTATCAGAACGTATTTTGGGCAGATGCACAGTTAAAGATATTGTTGACAAAGAAGATAATGTGATATTGAAAAAAGGAAACATCATTGATGAGACTCATATGGAGGCAATAAACCTCTTAGGTGAAAGATCAATGAAAATTCGCTCTGTTCTTACTTGTGAAACTAAAGAAGGCATCTGTTCAAAATGTTATGGTCGAGATCTTGCAAGAGGAACCTCAGTAAACATTGGAGAAGCTGTTGGGATTATAGCAGCACAATCAATTGGAGAGCCTGGAACTCAACTCACAATGAGAACTTTCCATATTGGTGGAGCAGCAAGTGCTTCAGTAGAGCAGTCATCGGCAATTTCTCCAATTAACGGAAAAATTAAATCAGATAAACTCAAGTTTATTAATGATACAAATAATAATAAAATACTGTTAACAAGAAATGCTAAAGTAAAAATATTTTCTAATGATGAAGAAAAGTTCTCTTTAAGCATTCCTTTCGGTTCAAGGATATTTTTTAATGATAATGATAAAGTTCAAGCAAATCAAATCTTAGCTGATTGGGATCCATACACATTTCCTATTATTGCTGAAAAAGATGGCTACATAAAATATGTTGATCTTAAGCAAGGTATATCTTTTAGAGAAACAGTTGATGATACTACTGGTATTTCAAGTAAAATTATAATGGATTGGAGTCAAAATCCTAAATCAAAAAATTTAAAACCTTCAATTAGTATTGTAAAATCTCTTGACCAAGAAATTGATTCTAATGAATTGTTAAAGTTAAATTACCCAATGTCTATAAATACTATTCTTAGTATTGAAGATGGAAATGAAGTTAAAGCAGGTCAAGTTATAGCTAGAATTCCAAAAGAGTCATCTAGAACTAAAGATATTACAGGGGGACTTCCTAGGGTTGCCGAACTTTTTGAAGCAAGAAAACCTAAAGACCCCGCAATTATGAGTGAAATTGATGGTAAAATATCTTTTGGTAAAGATTATAAAAATAAAAGAAGACTAATGATTACTAGCATAGATGAAAAAGATGAATTTGAATTATTAATTCCAAGAGCTAAATATTTAAATGTACAAGATGGAGACTTTGTTAAAAGGGGAGATATTCTGGTGGACGGAACACCTGTTCCACACGATATTTTAAGAATTTTAGGGGTTGAAGAACTTGCAAAATACCTAGTAAAAGAAGTACAAACGGTCTACAAGCTTCAAGGAGTCTTTATCAATGATAAACACATAGAAGTTATTGCAAGACAAATGCTTCAAAAAGTTTTGGTGACAGATTCAGGGGACTCAACATTTTTAGTAGGTGAGCAAGTTCACAAAGAAACCTTAATAGAAATTAATAAAGGCCTAGAAGATGAAGGTAAATCATTGGCAAAATATGAACCAGTTCTTCTAGGTATTACAAAAGCAAGTCTTCAAACCAAATCATTTATTTCTGCTGCCTCTTTTCAAGAAACAACAAAAGTTCTCACAGATGCAGCTACTCAAGGAAAAGTTGATACGCTTAACGGTTTAAAAGAAAATGTAATTGTAGGTAGATTAATTCCTGCTGGAACAGGTAAACTTACAACAACTTTCAATGAAATAGCAAAAAAACGTGATTTTGAAAGACTTGCATCAAAAGCAAAAACTGAAGTAAATATAGAAAAATACAGCCAATAAATTAGCTAATTTTCTTGACTTATGACTTTCTTATTACTTGACTTATGACTTTCTTATTATAAGTACGCGTTACTTTAGTCAATGGTAGTGGAAAATTCATTCCAAACGCTTGACATTGGGAACTGTTATTAATGCCAACGATTAACCAGCTCGTAAGAAGTGGTAGGGAAAAAACAATTAAAAGGAACAAAGTTCCTGCTCTAGATGCTTGTCCTCAAAAAAGAGGCGTATGTATAAGAGTTTATACTACCACTCCTAAAAAACCTAATTCAGCACTAAGAAAAGTTGCAAGAGTAAAATTAACGAACGGACAAGAAGTATCTGCTTATATTCCTGGCGAAGGTCATAATCTACAAGAACATTCAGTTGTATTAATTCGTGGAGGGAGAGTAAAAGATCTTCCTGGGGTTCGTTACCACATTTTAAGGGGTACACTTGATACTCAAGGAGTAGAAACAAGAAAACAACGTCGCTCACATTATGGCACAAAAAAACCTAAGTAATTTTTATGTCTAGAAGAAGAGCAGCAACTAAAAGAGAAGTCTTACCCGATCATCAATACAAAGATATCATTCTTACGAAGTTTATGAACAGAATTATGCAGGATGGAAAAAAATCAGTATCAGAAAGAATTGTTTATGGAGCCTTTGATATAGTTTTTAGTAAAACAAATAAAAAACCTATAGATTTTTTTCATAAAGCTCTAGATAACGTTAAACCTAATCTTGAAGTTAGATCTAGAAGAGTCGGTGGTGCAACTTATCAAGTTCCAATGGAAGTAAGGCCCCAAAGAGCCCAGGCCCTAGCTATGAAATGGATAATTGATTCTGCGTTAAAAAGAAGTGAAAAAACAATGCGGGAGAGAATTGCAAGTGAAATAATTGATGCCCATGAAAACAAAGGAAACGCAGTTAAAAAAAGGGAAGAAACTCATAAAATGGCTGAATCTAATAGAGCTTTTTCTCACTTTAGGTGGTAGCATAAAATGTCAAGATCTCACCCAATAGAAAAATACAGAAACATTGGTATTATAGCTCATATTGATGCAGGGAAAACTACAACTTCTGAAAGAATTTTATATTACACAGGAAAATCTCATAAAATAGGTGAAGTGCATGATGGAGCAGCAACTATGGATTGGATGGAACAAGAACAAGAACGTGGAATTACAATAACTTCCGCTGCAACCACATGTTTTTGGAAAGATCATAGAATCAATATAATTGATACACCAGGGCACGTTGATTTTACTATTGAAGTTGAAAGATCTTTAAAAGTTTTGGATGGGGCTGTTGTTGTTTTTGATGGTGTAGCTGGTGTGGAACCTCAGTCAGAAACTGTTTGGAGGCAGGCTGATAAATACAACGTTCCTAGAATGTGTTTTGTGAATAAACTTGACAGGACTGGAGCTAATTTTTTTATGACAATTGATATGATTGCTGAAAGATTAGGAGCGTATCCTTTAGTGACTCAGTTGCCAATTGGAAGTGAGAATAGTTTCAAGGGGATAGTTGATTTAGTGTCAAATAAAGCAATCATTTGGAAAGAAGAAAAACTTGGGGCATTATTTTCAATAGAAGACATACCTGAAGATTTAGTAAATCAGTCAAAGGAATATAGAGAAAAACTAGTTGAAAAAGTTGTTGAAGAAAATGATCAAATTATGGAATCTTATCTTAATGGTAACGAACCAACTACAGAAGAAATAAAAAAATGTATTAGACTAGGAACTATTAAAGGAAGCTTTGTTCCCGTATTAACTGGATCAGCTTTTAAGAATAAAGGAGTTCAGCCACTTCTAGACGCAGTAGTTAACTATTTGCCATCTCCAAAGGATGTAGAAAGCGTTAAAGGGACAAGTTTATCTGATGAAACAGAAATTTTAAGAAAATGTGATGACAATGAACCATTTAGTGCCCTAGCATTTAAAATTATGACAGATCCATTTGTTGGAAGTTTAACATTTGCGCGTATATATTCTGGAAAAATTAGCTCCAAAGACAGCGTTTTGAATTCAACTTCAAACAGAAAAGAATCAATTGGCAGAATGCTCTTAATGCATGCCAACAACAGAGAGGAAATTAAAGTTGCCCATTCAGGCGATGTTATAGCACTAGTTGGTTTAAAACAAGTTACTACTGGAGAAACCTTATGTGACATCAATAATCCCATTATTTTAGAAAAAATGGATTTTCCAGATCCGGTTATTGAAGTTGCTGTTGAACCGAAAACAAAAATTGATCATGAAAAAATGGGAACTGCATTAGGAAGACTTGCCCAGGAAGATCCAAGTTTTAGGGTAACGACTGATGAAGAAAGTGGTCAAACTATAATAAAAGGTATGGGAGAATTACATTTAGAAATCCTTGTCGATAGAATGAAAAGAGAGTTCAAAGTTGAAGCTAATGTAGGCGCACCTCAAGTGGCATATAGAGAAACAATATCAAAATTAAGTGATGTTGATTATATTCATAAGAAACAGTCTGGCGGTGCCGGTCAATTTGCCCGGGTAAAAATTAGGTTTGAACCAGGCGATCCAGGAAGTGGATACGAATTTATTAATCAAATTAAAGGTGGAAACGTTCCAACAGAATATATTCCTGGAGTTCAAAAAGGTCTTATTGCTCAACAACAAACTGGAATTATAGCTGGATATCCGTGTATAGATTTTAAGGCAACCCTATATGATGGAGCCTTTCATGATGTCGATTCAAGCGTTCTTGCTTTTGAAATTGCAGCAAGAGCAGCTTTTCGAGAAGGAGCAGCTAAGGCAGCCCCCATACTTTTGGAACCGTTAATGAAAGTTGAAGTAGTTACACCAGAGGAATATATGGGTGATGTAATTGGTGATTTAAATAGCAGAAGAGGACACATCCAAGAAATGAATACTAGAGGGAATGCCAATGTTATTGAAGCTATGGTTCCTTTGGCAAATATGTTTGGATATGTGAATAATTTAAGATCTTTAAGTCAAGGAAGGGCTAATTATTCAATGCAATTTGATCATTATGAAGAAGTTCCTACTAATGTTGCAGAAGAAGTTAAGGCTAAATTAGCATGAAGGTAAATCAAGATATTCGGATTAGACTTAGGGCGTATGACAGTAAACTTTTAGATAATAGTACATTAGAAATAATAAATACAGCTAAAAGAACTGGAGCTAAGATTAGAGGACCTATACCTCTTCCAACTAGAAATGAGAAATTTACTGTTAATAAATCCCCGCATATTGATAAGAAAAGTAGAGATCAACTTGAAATAAGAACTCATAACAGATTATTAGATATTATTGATCCTACACCACAGACAGTTGATGCATTGATGAAACTAGACTTGTCTGCAGGTGTAGAGGTGGATATAAAAATTTAATATGCGTACCGGTATTATAGGAACAAAAATTGGAAACTCTTCATTCTTTAATGAAGATGGCTCTGTTACACCAATCACAATCATTAAAGTAGATGATTGCGTTGTTTCACAAATTAAAACAAAAGATAAGGATGGTTATAATGCCATTCAATTAGCTAGCATAGAAAATAATTTAAAAATATCTAATGTTAAAAAACCCCAAAGAAAGATTTTTTCTTCTATAGATATCAAACCAAAGAAAGTTTTAAAAGAGTTTAGAGTTTTGAAAGAAAATCTTTTAGAGATAGGCACTATCTTAGATGTATCTCATTTTCAAAAAGATCAGATTGTCGATGTTAGCGGGGTAAGCATTGGCAAAGGATTTCAAGGATCAATGAAAAGACATAATTTTAAAGGTGGGCGCGCATCCCATGGTGTTTCAGTGTCCCATAGAGCACATGGTTCAACCGGAAATAGTCAAGATCCAGGAAGGGTTTTTAAAGGTAAAAAAATGGCAGGACATATGGGGGCAAAAAAAGTTACAAAGCAGAATCTTAAGATTATTGATGTTGATCAAGATAATAAATTAATTTCAATAATGGGATCTGTTCCTGGGAAAAAAAATACAGTGGTTTTAATCAAAGACGCAATTAAAAAGAGTTAGATATGAAGAAAAAAGTAGTTAATTTAAAGAATAAAGAAGTATCTGAAGTTGAATTATCAGAATCTGTTTTTGCTATAAAAGTTTTTCCAGATATTCTTCATCAATATATTCGCTATCAAGATGCTAAAAGTAGGCAAGGAACTCATAAAACCAAAACTAGATCTGAAGTAAATGGCAGAGCAAAAAAACCATTCTCACAAAAAGGCACTGGTAATGCAAGACAAGGAAGCTCCAAACCCCCTAACTTTAGAGGCGGAGCAATTTCAATGGGTCCACAAAATAGAGATCATTCATTTTCACTCAATAAAAAAGAAAAAATCTTAGCTATAAAATGTGCCTTGTCAGATAAAATGAAAAAAAATGAAATAATATTTGTTGATTCTCTAGAAATAAAAAGTCATAAAACAAAAGATCTTTTTAAATCGTTACAAAATTTTTCTTTTAATTCTGCTTTGTTTATTCATGGAAATGAAGAAAAAACAATAAATTTTAAAAGAGCTTCATCAAATATACCAAAACTAGCAATTCTTTTAGACGAAGGAATCAATGTTAAAGATTTAATTTTATTTGAAAAAATTTTTATCGAAAAAAATTCAGTTCAAAAAATTTCAAAGAAACTTTTATGAAAAAAAATATTAACAAAAATATATCAGATGGAAAATCTTTTAGTATTATTAAAAAACCTTTGATGACTGAAAAATCAACAAATTTAAATCAATATAACCAATACTCTTTTATTGTTAGCAAAGGTTCATGCTCAAATGAAATAAAGAAAGCAATTGAGAAAATATTCAAAGTTAAAGTTACTAAAGTTAACACATCTGTTATGCGTGGAAAGTTGAAATCATTTAAAGGCAATTTAGGATATAAAAACGATTTTAAAAAGGCGGTTGTTACCCTTGCTGAAGGTAATACAATTGATTCATCTCTGGAGATTAAATGACTTTAAAAATATTAAAACCAATAAATGCTGGACAAAGAGGAACGATTTTAGTTGAGAAGGCACATCTTTGGAAAGGTAACTCATTAAAATCTCTAACTGTAAAGTATAGTTCAACTGGAGGTAGAAATAATCAAGGAAGGATTACATCTCGCAGAATGGGTGGCGGTGCAAAAAGAAAATATCGGATTATTGATTTTAAAAGAAATAAGTTTGATATTCCGTGTGAAGTAATTAGAAAAGAGTACGATCCTAATCGCTCAGCATTCATAATTTTAGTCAAATATGATGATGGTGAATTCAGATATATTATTTCTCCACAAAAAATTTCAGTTGGTGAAAAGATTTTATCAAGTCAAAATGCTGAAATTAAGGAAGGAAACTGCTTACCTATAAAAAATATTCCTATTGGAACAAGTATTCATAATATTGAATTGAAGCCAGGAGCTGGAGGACAATTAGCTAGATCTGCAGGTACATCAGCTCAAATAATGTCCAAAGAGGATGTTTTTGTACAAATAAAATTAGTTTCGGGAGAAATACGTCTTATTAACAAAAATTGTTTAGCAACAGTAGGAATTGTTTCTAATTCTGATAACAAAAATATAAAGTTGGGAAAAGCTGGTAGAAATAGATATCTTGGTGTTAGACCTAAGGTTAGAGGTGTAGTTATGAATCCGGTTGACCATCCACATGGCGGGGGAGAAGGGCGGACATCTGGGGGGAGACATCCTGTTACCCCTTGGGGCAAACCTACAAAGGGTAAAAAAACTCGAAATAATAAAAAGACAAATGTGTTTATATTAAAAAGAAGGAAGAAATAATGTCGAGATCAATTTGGAAAGGACCTTTTGTTGAAATTACTCTAATAAAAAAAGCTGAAAAATTATCTGAATCAGGAAGAAAAGAAGTTATAAAAACCTGGTCGAGAAGATCAACTATAATTCCTCAATTTGTTGGATTAACCTTTGGTGTCTATAATGGTCATAAATTTATACCTGTTTCTGTTACAGAAAATATGGTCGGCCACAAACTTGGTGAATTTTCTCCAACTAGGATTTTTAAAGGTCACACCACTGCAGATAAAAAAGTAGTAGCAAAGGTAACGTGATGGTAAATAATTCTATAGCTGTTGCAAAAGATAATACAATAAGAGTGAGCCCTCTCAAACTTGGAAATATAACAAGATTGATAGTTAATTTAAAAGCAAGCAAAGCAATTAACCAATTAAAATTTTCTCAAAAAAGAATATCTAAGCATGTATTAAAAGTTTTAAATGCTGCTATTGCTAATGCAGAAAATAATAAACAATTAGATATAGATAATCTTTTTGTTAGGGAGGCTTATGTTGGAAAAAGTTTATCGATGAAAAGATTTAGACCTCGAGCAAAGGGCAGAGCTTCTTCGATAGTAAAATCATTTAGTAAATTAACAATAGTTCTTGAAGAAAGAAAGAACAGCAAATCTGAAAAAGGAAAAAAATAAAACTTATGGGACAGAAAGTAAATCCAAACGGTTTAAGGTTGGGCATTAATAAAACCTGGTCATCTAGATGGTATTCAAAAACAAATTATGCCAAATTACTACATGAAGATCTAAAAATTAAAAAATACATTCAAGAAAAATTAGCTTCCGCAAGTATTTCCAATGTTATTATTGAAAGAGCTGCGAAAAAATTAAGGCTTACTCTTTATAGTTCCAGACCTGGTATTATTATTGGAAAAAAGGGGGCTGATATTGAATCATTGAAAAATAAATTAACGGAAATGAGCAAATTAGAAGTTTATTTGGATATAAAGGAGGTAAGAAAACCCGAGGTTGAAGCAAAATTAGTAGCTGAAAATATTGCATCTCAACTCGAAAAAAGAATTTCATTTAGAAGAGCAATGAAAAAAGCTGTGCAGTCCGCAATGAGACTTGGAGCAAAGGGCATTAAGGTTGTTTGTAGTGGAAGATTAGGAGGGGCAGAAATCGCAAGAACAGAAAAATATCATTTAGGAAGCGTTCCACTTCATACCCTAAGATCTGATATTGATTATGCTACAGCAGAAGCTGAAACTACTTATGGTATTTGTGGAATCAAAGTTTGGATAAATAGAGGTGAGATTTTATTAAAGGATCCCCTTGGCAGTGAAAAAAAACAGCTAGAACAAGGAAATATTAGATAATGAATATGTTATCACCACAAAAGACTAAGTTTAGAAAACAATTTAAGGGAAGAATACATGGTATTGCTAAAAGAAACTACTCCCTTAACTATGGAAGTTTTGGATTAAAGGCATTGCAACCTGAAAGAATAACATCTCGTCAAATAGAATCAGCTCGTAAAACAATCACTAGGCACCTAAAAAGAGCAGGTAAAATGTGGATTAGGATTTTTCCTGACGTTCCTGTTTCAAAAAAACCTGCAGAAGTTAGAATGGGTAAAGGAAAAGGTTCCAATGAATATTGGGTATGCAGGGTAAAACCAGGACGTATTATGTTTGAGGTTGATGGTGTAAATGTAAAAGAAGCAAAAAAAGCATTGTTATTAGCTGCAGCCAAACTTCCCATTAAATCTAAGTTTGTTGAAAGAAATATATAATGAACGCAACTTCAAAAAAAATAAATTTGAAAAATTTAAGATCAGATATTGATTCTTTAAGAAAAAATCTTCTAAATATCAATTTTCAAAAATCCACTGGTCAATTAGAAAATACTTCTGCGATAAAAAAAACTAGAAGAAAAATTGCTTCGTTAAAAACATCATTTAATCAGCAAAGAGGAAAGCAAGATGCCTAAGAGATTATTATCAGGAAAGGTAGTGTCTTCTAAAAACAATAAATCGATAGTTGTTGAAGTAACTAGAAGAGTAAAACATAAGCTGTATAAAAAGATCATTAAAAGGGTAAAGAGATATCATGCCCATGATGAAGCAAATGTTTATAAAATTGGTGACAATGTAACCATACAAGAGACAAAGCCTATTTCAAAAATGAAAACATGGATTACATATAATAGTAGTTCAAATATTAAAGAAAGTAAAACAACATGATTCAAATGCAATCAAATTTATTTGTAGCAGATAATTCTGGAGCAAGACAAATTCAATGCATAAAAGTTTTAGGAGGCTCTAAAAGAAGATTTGCATCAATTGGAGATATAATTATTGTTTCTATAAAAAATGCTATTCCTAGAGGAAAAGTAAAAAAAGGAGAAGTCTTCAAGGCTGTTGTCGTAAGGACAAAAAAAGATTTTTGTAGATCGGATGGAACTAGTATCAGATTTGATAAAAATGCAGCAGTTCTTCTCGACAAACAAGAAGAACCAATAGCAACTCGTATCTTTGGACCAGTTACTAGAGAGTTAAGAAACAAAAAATTTATGAAAATAATAAGTTTAGCTCCAGAGGTAATATAGATGAGAAATAAGATAAAGTTAAAAAAGGGTGATGAAGTGATTGTCCTTTCCGGTAAAGATAAAGGAAAAACAGGCAAAATTTCTTCGGTTAAACCCCAAGTAAATAAGGCAATTGTTGCCGGCATAAATAAGGTTAAAAAAAACCAAAAACCTGACAAGAATCAAGCCGGCGGAATCATTGAAAAAGAAATGCCAATACATATTTCAAATCTTGCCTATTATGACAAATCTCTAAAAAAAGGAATAAGAACAGGTTTTAAGTTTGATGATAAAAATAATAAAATCAGAATTAATAAACAAACAATGAAAGAAATTTAATTATGACTAGGTTAGTAGAAGAATTCAAAAGTAACATTAAACCAAGACTTATGGAAAAATTTAAATATAAGAATATTCATCAAATTCCTAAAATAACAAAAATTATTTTGAATATGGGAATTGGCGAGGCTAAAGATGATTCAAAAATTCTTGATAAAGCTCAAGAAGAATTATCACTTATCTCCGGTCAGAAAGCAATTAAAACAAAAGCAAAAAAAGCAATATCAAACTTTAAAATTCGTGATGGTATGTCCATAGGAGTCAGCGTTACTTTGCGTAATAGAATTATGTATGAATTTTTAGATAGATTAATAAATATTGCCATTCCTAGAATTAGAGATTTTCGAGGCCTTAACTCTAAAAGTTTTGATGGCAATGGAAACTTTACGTTAGGAATAAAAGAACAAATTATTTTTCCGGAAATCAACTATGACAAAATTGATAAGATCCGCGGTCTTGATATAACAATATGCACAAATGCTAATACTGATTCTGAAGCTCTCGAATTATTAAAAAATTTTAATATGCCTTTTCCAAGCATAGAACAGAATAGATAAATTATGGCAAAGCAAAGTTCAATTCAAAAAAATATTAACAGAAGAAATATTGTAAAAAAATTCAATAAGAAAAGACAAAGTCTTAAGAATCAAATAATGAAAAAGAACTTATCAATAGAAGAAAGATTTAAGATACAGGCAAAATTAAACGAACTTCCTAGAGATAGCTCTAAAATAAGAGTTAGAAATAGATGCAAACTAACAGGAAGAACACGCGGTGTTTATAGGAAGTTTGTATTATCAAGAATAAAAATAAGAGAGCTTTCGATGTCTGGTGCATTGCCAGGTGTTGTTAAGTCCAGTTGGTAAGAGGTAATAACAATGGCTTTAAATGATTTACTTTCTGATATGTTAGCAAGAATTAAAAATGCTCATAATGCTAACAAAAGTTTTACATCTTGTTTTAGCTCTAAACTAAATTCAAATGTCCTATCAGTTTTAAAAGAAGAAGGTTATATAAGAGATTTTCAATATGTGGAGGTTCGAGAAGGTATAAATAATATTAAAATTGATTTAAAATACTATAAGGGAATGCCAGTTATTAAAAAGATTAGAAGAATATCTAAACCGGGAATTAGAGTGTATTCTAAGATTAAAGAACTAAATAAACCATATGGAGGATTAGGAATTTCTATAATATCTACACCAAAGGGCGTGATGTCTGATAAACAAGCTATAGTTAACAATGTTGGCGGTGAAATTTTGTGCGAGGTCTTTTAGATAATGTCAAGAATAGCAAAAAATGGTATTAAATTACCTCAAGATACTACTTGTAGTTTTGATAATAATATTCTTTTAGTTCAAGGAAAACTAGGAGAAGCAACTTTGTCCATTAGTGAATTATTTACAATTAAGCAAAAAGATAATGAAATTCTTATTTTACCAAAAGATGAAAAAGATAAAACCAATCCTTTGTGGGGCACTACAAGCGCGCATGTGAAAAATACACTCAGCGGAGTTTGTAATGGTTATTCAAAGACTCTTGTGCTTAGTGGAACAGGGTATAAAGCTTCAGTTGTTGATTCAAAGTTAAAACTACAGCTTGGATTCAGTCATGATATTGATTATGAAATTCCTAAAGAAGTTAAAATTGAGTGTCCTAAACAGAATATAATAAAAATAACTAGTATTCATAAAGATATTCTTGGAGCTGTTGCTGCTAAGATTAGATCATATAAAAAACCTGAACCATTTAAAGGTAAGGGTATTAAATATGAAAATGAATTTATTTTTAGAAAAGAAGGTAAAAAGAAATAATTGTTATGAATAAGTTAGAAAGAAAGGAAAAAACAAGATTTAAATTAAAAAAAGTTTCTTCTAGAAAAAGATTATCAGTATTCAGGTCAAATAATCATTTGTATGCTCAGATTATTAATGACGAACAGGGTACAACTCTTGCTAGTGTATCTTCTCTTGAAAAGTCTTTTCAAAATAAAAAAAATAAAAGTAAAAAGAAGTTAGCTGAAGATTTAGGAAAAGAAATTGCTAAAAGATCAATAAAAAAAGGAATAAAAGAAGTTGTTTTTGATAAAGGTAAATATAAGTACCATGGAATAATAAAAATACTAGCAGAAGCTGCTAGGGCTGATGGATTAGATTTTTAGAGATACATATGTTTGAAAATGAGAATAAAGAGTTTAGTGAACGTTTAATAACAATAAATAGAGTTGCGAAAGTAGTAAAAGGTGGTCGCCGGTTTGGTTTTGCTGCAATAATGGTTGTTGGAGATAATAAAGGTAAAGTTGGATACGGAACAGGTAAGGCTAAGGAAGTTCCAGAAGCAGTAAGAAAGGCTGCTGAAGATGCAAAAACAAAAATGATCAGAGTTCATTTAAAAGATAATAGAACACTTTATCATGATATCGTAGGAAGATTTGGAGCAGGCAAAGTTATTTTAAGAACAGCAGATCCTGGCACAGGAATTATTGCCGGAGGTCCTTTGAGAGCATTGTTTGAGTCATTAGGCATCAAAGATATTGTAGCTAAATCTACAGGTAGTTCAAATCCTCACAATATGATTAAAGCTACATTAGATGCATTTAAAAAATCAGAATCGCCCAAAAGTGCAGCATCAAAAAGATCAAAAAAAATTTCTGAAATAATTTCATCTAAAATTTCTGGTTAACATGAGAATAAATCAAATTAAATCGACACCCACATCAAACAAAAAGAAAAAAAGAGTAGGTCGTGGTACAGGTTCAGGTTTTGGCAAAACTGCTGGAAGAGGTAATAAAGGTCAAAAATCTAGATCAGGTGTTTCTATTAAAGGATTTGAAGGTGGACAAATGCCTTTGTATCGAAGATTGCCAAAAAGGGGTTTTAATAATATTTTCTCAAAAAAAATCCAGCCAATTAATTTTAATCAAATTTTAAATATTATTAATAAACACAATCTAAAGCCTAATGAAATTAAAGAAGATTATTTTTTTGAAAATAAAATTTTAAATAAATCTAAAGGTTCTTTAAAATTATTAAATGTTGGAGAATTGACTTCCGCAATAAATATTGAGGTTTCTTTTGCATCTAAAAAAGCTATTGAAAAAGTTAAAAAACTTGGAGGTAGCGTAATATTAACGAAGAAAAATTAAGTTTATAATGGCAACTGCAGCAGAAAAATTAGCTAGCAATATGAATTTTGGCGCTATTGGTAAGGCCACTGAATTAAGAAATAGGCTATTGTTCACACTTGGCGCCCTTATAGTTTTTAGACTAGGGACTTTTTTACCGATACCTGGAATTAATCCAATGGCGCTTCAACAATTTTTTCAACAACAATCATCTGGAATTTTGGGTGTTTTTGATACTTTTTCTGGCGGCGCCCTTAGAAGAATGGGTATTTTTGCACTTGGAGTAATGCCTTATATTTCCGCTTCAATCATTATGACGTTGATGCAGGCGAGCATTCCTCATCTAAAAGCACTTAAAGAGCAAGGATCAAAAGGTCAAAGAAAGAGGATTCAGTACTCTAGATATCTGACAGTATTAATTGCAGCATTGCAAGGATATGGTGTGTCTATTGGACTTGAGTCAATGCAAACAGCTTATGGCAATATTGTTATTGAACCAGGAATTTTTTTTAAAATAACAACTGTTATAACTCTTGTTGGCGGGACAATTTTTTTAATGTGGCTTGGAGAACAGATTTCATCTAGAGGCGTTGGTAACGGAATATCACTGATTATTACTGCTGGAATAGTTGCAAATTTACCTGGCGCTATTGTCAATATGCTTGATCTTGGACGAAAAGGTGATTTAAGCGCAGCATTTATTCTTACAATATTAATTTTAATTTTGGCACTTATAGTTTTTATAGTTTTCATTGAAAAAGCTCAAAGGAGATTAATTGTTCAGTATCCAAAAAGACAAGTAGGCAATAAAATTTATGGAGGTCAAAGCTCACACTTGCCTCTTAGAATTAACACACCTGGAGTGATACCAGTTATTTTTGCTTCTTCTATACTTCTCCTACCCAATACAATGTCTGGTTTTGGAGCAGGCTCTTCTAGTGAGATATTTTTATTTATTTCGAGCAGCTTGGGCAGGGGTCAACCACTTTATTTCGCACTTTATGCAGCTATGATAATATTTTTTGCCTTTTTTTACACCGGGATAGTATTTAATCCAGATGAACAAGCTGAAAATCTTAGAAAATACGGAGGTTTCATTCCTGGAATTAGACCTGGTGAAAATACTTCAAAATATATAGATTATGTACTTACAAGACTTACTACTGTTGGGGCTTTGTATTTAGCATCTGTTGCTCTTCTTCCAGAATATTTATTAGCTACTACTCGTTTGCCTTTTTATTTGGGTGGAACTAGTTTACTTATTGTTGTTGTAGTTATGATTGATTTTATCAATCAAGTTCAATCTCATTTATTTCAACATCAATACGAAGGTTTATTAAAGAAAACAAAATTAAAAGGTAGAATAAAAGTAGGAGGAGCTTGAGTTAATGATATTAATTTTTTTTGGCCCCCCCGGTGCCGGAAAAGGAACCCAAGCGAGTCTAATTGCAAATAATTTTAATATACCCCATTTATCTACTGGGGATATCCTGAGAGATAAACTTTTACAAAAAGATGGGCTTTCAACAAGACTTAAACATATAATGGATAATGGTCAGTTAGTTTCAGATGATATTTTAAACGAGATTGTTTCCAACCGAATTAGTAATCACGATTGTTTGAGAGGATTTATTTTAGATGGCTATCCTAGAACAAAGGGTCAGGCTTTGTTTCTAAACACTATATTAAATTCAAAAAATCTAAAAATAGATAAAATAATAGATATTAATGTAGATGAAAGAATTATTGTTAAAAGAATAATCTTAAGATCTAAAACAGAAAATAGACAAGATGATACAGAGGATGTAATTAAAACAAGAATATCTAAATATTTATCAGAAACAAAACCCTTATCGGATTTTTATAAAACTAAATACCCCACTGATTACTTAGTAATTAATGGAAACCAGGAGATTAATAAAGTTGCAGCAGATATTATCAAAATCTTAGAAAAGGAGAAAATATAAGCGTTTTTTGATGTTTTTTATCTTGACTTAGGTATCAATAATCACGTATTCACGCTCATCCTTTTTTTGTAACAATTTTAGACATTTTATATGGCAAGAATTTCAGGCGTTAATATTCCAACAAATAAAAAAATTCATATAGCTCTTGCTTATATATTTGGAATTGGACCAAAAATAGCGCTAGATATTTGCAATAAAGCGTCAATTGATAAAACCAAAAGGGTAAATGAACTTAATGATAATGAAGTAAACAAAATTAGAGAGCTTGTTGATTCAAACTATTCAGTTGAAGGTGATTTAAGAAGAAAAATTTCAATGGACATAAAACGATTAACTGATCTTGGATGTTATAGAGGTATAAGACACAGAAAGAAACTTCCAGTTAGAGGTCAAAGAACTCATACCAACGCCAGAACAAGAAAAGGTAAGGCAGTAGCAATTGCAGGGAAGAAAAAAGTAACAAAAGGTTAAATGATGATTGATAAAAAGAAAACAAAAACAAAAACAAAAACAAAAACAAAAAGAAAGGTTGCTAACGGTGTTGCTCATATAGTTTCGTCATTTAATAATACTATTATTACTATTAGTGATGATAATGGAAACGCCCTAGCTTGGTCATCAGCTGGACTTAAAGGTTTTAAAGGTTCTAGAAAATCTACTCCTTTTGCAGCTCAAATTGCAGCTGAGGATGTTGGAAATAAAGCAAAAGAATATGGTTTGAAATCTTTAAGAGTTGAGGTATCAGGACCTGGTTCAGGAAGAGAATCTGCGTTAAGATCATTACAATCTACAGGATATGTAATTACATCAATAAAAGATGTTACACCTATTCCTCACAACGGATGTCGGCCAAAAAAAAGAAGAAGAGTTTAGCTAACATTTATATTTATAAGGAGTAATTTAGTGCTAGAAAAAAATTGGATGGAATTGATTAAGCCTCAAAAAATGGATGTTAATATTCAAGAGAATAATAGTCGATTTGGCATTATTACAGCTGAACCGCTTGAAAGAGGATTGGGTCTTACTCTAGGTAATTCTTTAAGAAGAATTCTAATGTCTTCTTTGCAAGGAGCGGCTATTACCTCAATAAAAGTTAAGGGTATTGTTCACGAATTTTCAACAATTCCTGGAGTCAAAGAAGATATGACTGATATTGTTCTTAATCTTAAATCAGTTGGTATTAAAGTTCATTCACCAGGAATTAGAAAAATGTATATTAAGGCAAAAGGTCCAGGGGAAATTAGAGCCGGAAATTTTGAAACTGATTCAGAAACAGAGATTATTGATCAAGATCAAATAATAATGACTTTAGATAGTAATGCCGACATTGAATTAGAAGCAAATGTTGAAACTGGTAAGGGTTATGTCTCAGCAGAAGTAGCAGAAGATGAAAACAAATTAATTGGGGAAATCAAAATTGATGCGATGTTTAGTCCTGTAAAAAAAACTTCATATAGAATTGAAAATAGCAGAGTTGGTCAAGTAACAGATTATGATAAATTGATTTTAGAAGTAGAAACAAATGGAGCTATCTCTCCTGATGATGCCGTTGCTCTTGCTGCAAGGGTCATGCAGGATCAATTACAGCCATTTATTAATTTTGATGAACCAGAAATAGTAAAAGAACCAACTGCTAAGGAAAAACTTCCTTTTAATCATAATTTGTTGAAAAAAGTTGAAGAATTAGAACTCTCTGTTCGTTCAGCAAATTGTCTCAAAAATGATAATATCATTTATATTGGTGATTTGGTTCAGAAATCTGAATCAGAAATGTTAAGAACTCCAAATTTTGGAAGAAAATCACTAAATGAAATCAAAGAAGTTTTACAACAAATGGATCTTAGTCTTGGTATAACAGTTGCAGATTGGCCACCAGAAAATATTGATGAGTTGGCAAAGCAATTTGAAGATCCTTTTAATAAATATTAATTTTAGTATGAAACATAATATTGCACACAGAAAACTTAACAGGACTTCTTCTCATAGAAAAGCTTTATTAATGAATTTGTCAAATGCTTTGTTAAAACATGAACAAATTACAACAACCCTGCCAAAAGCTAAAGAGCTTAAACCATATGTTGAAAAAATAATAACACTTGGAAAAAAAGGCGATCTTCAATCAAAAAGAAAGACAATTTCTATTCTGCATGATGAAAAAAATACGAGAAAAGTTTTTGATATATTTTCCAAAAGGTACAAAGATCGTATAGGTGGATATACAAGAATTATCAAACTTGACAATCGTTATGGAGATAATGCGCCTACGGCTATAGTTGAGCTTGTAGATAGGGATGAAGAAGCAAAAGGCAAAGATAGTGGACCAGTTATTGAAAAGAAATCTACAGAAGAAGAACAGAATTAAACTTAATTATTTTGATTAAATTAATTTATGTTGCTAGTGGCGGAGCAGTAGGAGCAGTTCTTAGATATTTAACGTCAAATTTTTACAAATTTTATTTTCCTAATTTTCCTATTGGTACACTTTTTATTAATTTTATAGGATCATTTATAATAGGAATTTTAGCAAGTAATTTAGAAAGCAGAGGCGCTTCCTATATTTTTATTAAATATTTTTTGATTATCGGAATTTTGGGATCTTTTACTACATTCTCCACTTTTTCACTTGAAACTATACAATTAGTTAATGATAAAAAATTATTTTTATCATTAGTTTATATTTTTCTTTCTATTTCTTTATGCATTCTTGGAGCATTTTTTGGATTTAATATAAATAAAATTTGGCTTTGATAAAAAACTTTAAGGTTCAGGAGAAAGATGAAGAAACCAGGATCGATAGATGGTTGAAAAGAAATTTTTCCTCTTTAAATCAAAATTATATTGAAAGAAATCTTAGAAAGGGATTAATTAAAATTAATCACAGTAAAGTAAAAGCTAATTATAAAGTCATAAAAAATGATATTGTTAACATCTTTAATTATTCGAAAGACAATTATCGCCATATT
>Ga0187827_10001649_pt1 | contig 32300 bp, 28 predicted proteins | sample ETNtaG_39_FD_167969 | JGI IMG/M metagenome (GOLD analysis project Ga0187827, IMG submission 167969) | Marine microbial and viral communities from oxygen minimum zone, Eastern Pacific Ocean - ETNP2014_SV_150_PacBio MetaG (Illumina Assembly) | ecosystem: Environmental > Aquatic > Marine > Hypoxic...
ATGGTCCCTGAGGCTTCCAATGAAGTCTATAAGCCAGCTTTCGTTAGCGCTTTCCATTGGGGCGGTATCAGGATTTACATTGCGATCCGCGAGCAATTCAAGGAACTTTGCCGTCGCCTGGGCATAAGCGCGGGCAGTATTTGGACTACGGCTTTCTGCTACAACGGTGTTATACCGGTCAGTAGCCGCTTTCAGGGGTATGGGGTCCTTCCTAGGGGTCATGTTTAGATTGTCATAATAAGACTTATCAATACCATCAGTATAAAGGTATGCGCCTCCACTGTCAATGGCGCCGCTCTACGTCACTACCCTGTTTCCCGGAGGGTTCCCGGCGTGCGGCCGGCAACGTGGCTGCCGTCAGCGTTCGCCTCGCTGCGCGTGAAGCGTGCGCGCCAGCTGCAGCGCTTGTTCGCGGGAGATCACCTCACCCGCGGCCTGCGCCACCTTGATTTGGGAGAGCAGTGAGCCCACGCGCTCGCCTGCCGAAATACCGAGGGCGGCCATCAGTTCGCTTCCGTCTATCAGTGCAGGCGGCTCAATCACTTCCGTGTAGCGGTTGAAATATCCGTCCAGCAACGCAACGACACACTCCACCTTTTGCGCCCATTCGGTTTGCGGCAGCGCAGGCCCGTGTTCGGCTAGAGTTTCTGCGAGCGAGAGCAGACAGGCCTCCACCCCGGATGCGCCCTGCACGCGAAAAAAGTGATGCACTTCCCGCACCGAGAGTTCCATTGGCGTAGGCGCTCTGCCACCGTTGCTGCCCCAGCCCCGGCGCGGCCCAGCCTGCGGCAAGTCCGCTGTTTTCGCGAGCACCGCGAGAATGTCGCATTCGCTGTTGCTCAGTCGCAGCGCGCGAGCACGCTGCCGCACTTGCGTATTTGCGCAGATCGCGCGCAGCAACGCGGCCAGATAGAGTAATTGCCCCCGGTTGCGCGGCGCCACGACACATGCGGAAAGGTGGTCGCCTAGGGCAGAGCGAAAGCGCCCCACTCTGGCGGCCACCAGCCCTAGCGCGAATTCAGACGCGGCGTCCACATCATGCCTCGGGCGCAACACCGAGAGCAGCGCCTGCAGCGCAGCACAGACTGAAAGCCCCCTTGCACCATCGTCCGCGTTCCATTCCGCCAAGACGTGCTGCATCAATCTCAGTCGGGCGAGCACACGCAGTGCCCCAGTCGGGTTCGGCCCGCCCAGGCAGCGCAAAAACTCATCGCGCACCCGTTCCGCCGAGACCTGTTGCAGCGCCGCCGCGTTATTGCGCAGCGCATCGCGCGTTCCGCGATCAATGTGGAAGCCGAGCTCCGCCGCTAGCCGCACCGCACGCAGCACGCGGATGGGGTCCGCCGCCAGCGCGGTCTCAGAGAGCATACACACGGTCTTTGCGCGCAGATGCTCCCGGCCGCCGGCCGGGTCAAGCAGATTGCGCGCGCCCGCCGCAGGCAGTGCCATGGCGTTAATGGTGAAATCGCGCGCGAGCAAATCGGCGGTGATGCCGGAAGGGTGCATGCGCGCAAAGTCGATCACCATTCCGTTTTCCGAATCCGCTAGGACGCGCCCCACCCCGCGTTCGGCGTCCAGCGGGAAATATTTGGCCGAGAGCTCATCCGCGACAACGCGCGCCACGGCGAGCGCGTTGCCCGCGACCACGAAGTCAAGGTCTTCCACCGGACGGCGCATGAGCGCGGCGCGCACCGCCCCACCCACCAACCACGTGTGCTCACGCGCCGCTGGCGGCAATGCCGCACACACACGCGCGTAGTTTTCGGGCAGCGTCACGTTTACCACTTTGGCCGGCGGCATGAAAAGTAATTGCGAACGTTCGTTCGGTCTCGCCGTAAGCGCGGCTTCTCTGGCATCATGCGCGGTGCGTCCGCTGCCAACAATGTTGTCACCGATAAGGGTTATCCATTCGGTGTGGTGACGAACGGGCTGCGGCAACGCGGGCCGCACCCGCTCCCGTTCAACTTTCTGCTGGGTCAAGGTCCTGAAGCAGGGTCGCTGCGAGCCACGCCTATGTAGGGTAGATTGCGCCAGTATTGGTCCATATCAAGCCCGTATCCGAGCACGAACTTGTCTGGAATCTGGAAACCAATGTAGTCTATCGGCACCTTTACCTCGCGGCGTTCATGCTTGTCCAGCAGACAGCACACGCGAAGGCTGGCGGGCAAACGTGTACCCAGAAGGTCAAGCACACGCGAAAGCGTGTGGCCGGTATCGACAATGTCCTCCACCAACAGTACGTTACGACCTTGGATATCGGTGAGTAAGTCCATGGTGATGCGGACCATTCCATCCGATTGGCGCACGCCCTCTTCGTACGAGGCAACAGCCATAAAATCGATGTTGTGTGGGATGGAGAGCTGCCGCATCAGGTCGGTCAAAAACATCACCCCGCCGCGCAGAATACATACCAGCAGCAGGTCCTGTCCGCCATAATCTCGGCTGAGTTGTTCACCGAGCTCGCGCACCCGCGCCTGAAGCGCAGCCTCATCTATCAGTGTGTCAATGCTTGTCTTAGCGACCTGCTCTAGCGTGATGGCCATGCATCATCCTCCCTCAATTCTCTGCCTGAATTTCAGCCTGATGTGGGACTTCGTGATGGACCCGGCAGCGCGCCTCATAGGAGTCGCTGCCGCCCACTAGCACTATCGGCTCCTCATAAAAAGCCGGCCTGCCATCAATCATGCGTTGCGTGCGCGATGCGGCCTGCCCGCACACCATGCAAATCGCGTGTAACTTGTGCACATGCTCAGCCTGAGCGAGCAGCAAAGGCATCGGTCCGAATGGTTCTCCGCGGAAATCCTGATCCAATCCGGCCACAATCACCCGAACACCCCGTTGTGCCAACCGGTCACAAATCTCGGTAAGATCAGGGTCGAAGAACTGGGCCTCATCGATGGCCACCACGGTAGTGTCCGCATTCACACAGTCGAGGATTTCGGCGCTAGCTTCCACCGCCGCTGCCTGAAATTCAGCACCGGAGTGCGACTTCACCTTGTCTCTTCCGAAACGCACGTCCAGTTTAGGCTTAAAGACTTGCACCTGCTGCCGCGCGATGCGCGCCCGCCGCAACCGGCGCAGCACCTCTTCGGTCTTGCCGCTAAACATCGAGCCCGTAACTACTTCAATTGAACCGTGGCCAGCGCTCGCATCCGTTTCCCCTCCGCTCTCGCTAATGCTCATCTAGGCAAATTATACCGTAACCGGCCCAGCATAATATTGTATAATCCTAGCACTGCACTTGTTTGAAAAGGAGAGCGAACAGGCTGTGGTCTGAGCGGCGTCCGATTAATTGGGGAAGAGAACGGGGCGGGCAGATGCCCGTCTTTTTTTACGCGAATAATGGCTGATTTAGAGTTGATGCACGCGCTTTCGCAGCCGAACGACACCAAAATGGTACTGCTGGTGCTGGATGGGCTGGGAGGTCTCCCAATGCAGCCTGGCGGCCCCACTGAGCTAGAGGCCGCGCGCACCCCGCAGCTTGATCGGTTGGCAGCCGAAGGCGTGCTCGGCCAGATAATCCCCATCCTCCGCGGCATCACTCCCGGTTCCGGCCCGGCGCATCTGGCGCTTTTCGGCTATGACCCGCTCGTGCATCAGGCGGGGCGCGGTGTGCTGGAGGCCAACGGAGTGGGCCTTTTGGTCGGGGCGGCGGACGTTGCCGCGCGCGGCAACTTCTGCACCCTGGACGCCACCGGGCGCGTCAGCGACCGCCGTGCAGGGCGCATATCGAGTAAAATCGCCGTCCCACTTGTGGAACGTCTGAGTGCGGTGAATGTGCCGAGCGCGGAGATCGAAATACGCCATGTGAAGGAATATCGCTTCGCTATGGTCATGCGCGGCGCGGGCCTGCACGCAGACATCGCCGACACCGACCCGCAACAGACGGGCGTGCCGCTACTGGCGGCAGTCGCCCACTCCGATGGCGCACAACACACTGCCGCACTTTTCAATCAGTGGATTGAGGCAGCCCGACCGGTGCTGTCAGACCAGGCGGCCGCAAATATGTTCACACTGCGCGGGTTCTCGAGCGACCCACAGTTGCCCTCCTTCGAACAGTTGTACTCACTTAACGCGGCCTGCATCGCGACGTATCCCATGTACCTCGGAGTGGCGCGGTTGGCGGGAATGCAACCGCTGCTATCAGGTGACACGCCCGAAAAGCAGTTCACGACGCTGCGTGCCGCCCGCGCCGATTACGATTTCGTCTTTGTGCACATTAAGTCAACCGACAGCCGAGGCGAGGACGGGGATTTCGACGGCAAGGTGGCGGTGATTGAAGCGCTGGACAGGGCGTTGCCGCAGTTGTTGGAGTGCCGTCCTGACGTGCTCGTCGTCACCGGCGACCACTCCACCCCGGCGCGCATGCGCGCCCATTCATGGCACCCGGTGCCGCTTCTGCTCTGGGCTCCGGAAACAGTGAGGCCTGATGCAGCTGCCGCATTCGGAGAAGACACTTGCGCCTCGGGCGGACTGGGCACTTTCGCGGCCACCGATTTACTTGCGCTCATGCTGGCCCACGCCGGCCGTCTGTGCAAATACGGCCCCTAAAGGAAACGCGCCGCCACCCACCACAGCAGCACGCCCTCCAAAAGAGACGCGCCCCCGATCAGCAGCGCCACATCCGACCAGAAACGCAGCGGAAACAACCGAATGAGCGTGTCGGAATAACTAAACATCCAGCTGCCGCTCTCGAAAAACACGCGGTGAAAATTGGTGAAGAAACTGTTAAAATTCAACAGCACGTACGCCAGCAGTACGACCACGGCTACCACTACTATGGCAGCGCCGGCCATCAGGCCTGCGCGCAGTAGCGGCCGCGTGGCGGGCTGTCGGGCCAGGGCTACACCGGCCGTCAGGGCGAACAGTAGCGCCCCTCTCCAGACCCACAGCACCCTGCCGGTGACCACTTTTACATCCTGCATGTGGCGCAGCTCGCGTTCATTGTAGAGCGGCGCTCCATCCTCGAAACGCTCTTCGGCGATGTAATCAATACTGGCAGCATCGAGAAGATATTCCACTGCCCGCCGGGCATGCGACTTGCGCACGTCGGTACTGAAGCCATAGGCGTCCGCCGGAAAACGCGGCCGGTTGTATTCGAATGTTGGAAACCACGGCATCAGAACCAGGCGCACATTGGAGAGCACCAACACAAAAGGCATCGCCACGGTCATGACGATGCGCAGGGTGTGGGGGAACCAGCCTTGCATGGTCGCGTCCTCAAGAGAGCGATGCTTATTTTACCCGGTATCGGGGGTATGTGTGCGGCCTCTCCAATTCCTGAAGACGCCGCAGGTAATGTTCGCGGCAATTAGGCCAGCGTTGCAGTTGCACTAGCCCTGCCAATAATCGGGCTGCGAACGACGGCTGTATGCGTGGGCGAATTGTACCTGGCCGACATCGGAGGACCCCAGAACTCATGCGCAAGATTGGCAAAAAGCACGCCCCGATTTGCCGCTGCCATTCTATAATCCGTGTCTTAGGACGGCAGCTGAGGACGGGGACAGCCGCACGTCACATAAGATTCGCCCCCGCCTTCCGCCATCTAATACCGAGGAGCAGGCCACTGGCAAATGGATTACGTTATGAGTACGCCTGAGAGTGATCAAATCGTCCTATACGGCACGACATGGTGCGCTGACTGCAAGCGAGCCAAGCAGTTCTTCGGTGAGCATCGCATTCCGTTCGAAAACATTGATATCGCGCAGGACGCCGCCGCCATGGAACTGGTCGAAAAACTAAACGGCGGCCTGCGCAGCGTACCCACAATCCTTTTTCCGGACGGCTCGGTTATGGTCGAGCCCTCGAACGCGGATCTGGCGCATAAACTCGGGCTGCAGACCTAGGCACGCCACGTGGCGTAAATATTCCGATCATCCCAGCGGTTTGCGCGCAATCAGCTGCTCGCTCAATCTGTTTTCGCCACATCCCACCGCCTCCGCCGAGTGCATAATATCGAAATCAGCAAAGTGAGGCAATAATTCGCCAAGTTCCAAATAGTGTTCCGGGCGCACGGTGACCGCATCGTTCTTGAGCAATGTTTCAAAAACAAGTACCCCGCCCGGTTTCAGCGCGCGGCGATATACGGCCAGTGCGGGTCGTTCCAAGAAAAAGAAATTGATAATGACGTCAAAAGTGTGGGCGGGTAGCTGCAGCAGCGCCATGTCATACACCGCGGCTTGAAAGGGTAGTGACTTCCTTCGCGCCCGTTCGACTGCGAGCCGCAGCGCGACCTCCGAAAAATCGAGCGCAATCACGCTCAGGCCACGCTTGGCCAGAAAAAGGCCGTTAGCCCCCACCCCGGACGCTGCATCAAGAGCAAGTCCCCGTTCGGGCAGCAGGCGAGCCCAATCCCGCAGTAATTTTCGCGGCGGTTTCCCCAGCCAGAATTCTCCCTCCTTCGCGTACCGCGCGTTCCAGCCCCGCAGCCCCGCCTCCCAAGTCATCTGGTCCCAACCTCCCTGCCGCCCCTCAAAAGCGCTCGCACAACACCCCGGAGTGCAAGCATAAGCGTCCCCAGACTAGCCACTTGCGGCGCTCGCAGTTTACCCGCCCAGAGCACACTATCACTACGCATCTCTAGAAAACACCGGACGCCCGCAGCCAGCATCGCACTGCAGCGGCGCCCGTCGAGAAGCAATTCGTCGATAATCACAACTTCCGTCGACCCGCAGATAATATCACGACTTGCTCCCCATTTTCATCACCTTTTCCCGTTCTCTTCACACATTCTTCACACCAGTGGGATAATATAGGCTCACCTGGGCACAGAAGGAGAACATGATGTACCCGAAATTAGTCAAAATCAGTATTGTGGCCACGCTACTTGGCGCGGCCTCGATTGTGGCGTTTATGATTCTCGCGCCCGGCTTTGGTTTCGGCCACATGGCAGTGGCGCAAGGAGGGCCGATGCGCCCCGGCCACATGGGCGGGTGGATGCGTCCTGCCTGGGGGGCAGGAGGGTTCGTTCTCTTCGCCGCGGTGGGCCTTGGCATGTGCCTACTGCCGGCGGGGGTTCTGACCGCGGTAATCGCCCGGCTGCTCAAGCCGGATGCGAATGTAGAAAACGGTTCGTAGTCATACCGGATTACGCAGATGAAACAAACGAAGGTAATCTTTCTTGGATTCGGGTTAATTATTGCCATTGCTAGCGGGGTATTGTGGCGACAGAATACGGAATTTTGACGGATGCACAACAACTCCGAGTAATGGACGCTCGACAAATGCCCAAGACCATCCTGATTGTGGACGATGAGGAGCGCATTGTCTCCCTGCTGCGCACGTATCTGGAGCAAGCCGGCTTTCGCGCGATCGGCGCGCGCAACGGGCGCCAGGCCCTGTTTGCCGCGCGACATGAGAAGCCCGACTTGATTGTTCTCGACCTGATGATGCCGGAGATGGACGGATACGATTTCCTGCGATTGCACCGTAAAGAGCGCGAGACGCCTATCATACTGCTCACCGCGCGCGTGGAGGACGAAGACAAGGTGCTGGGCTTAGAGCTGGGCGCAGACGATTATGTCACCAAGCCCTTCAGCCCGCGCGTGTTGTTGGCGCGAGTGCGCTCGGTGCTGCGGCGTGCCGGCCACGCTACGCCCGAACCGGAAGTTTTGCGCGTGGGTGCCCTCATGCTGGACCGCAGCGCTCACCGCACCAGCATAGAAGGAGAACCGGTGGATTTGACGCCATCCGAGTTCGACCTGCTGGCAGTGCTGATGACAACTCCCGGACGCGCTTTTTCACGTCTGGAATTACTGGACCGCGTACAGGGAACAGCGTTTGTGGGCTACGAACGTACTATAGACGTGCACATCAAGAACCTGCGCGCCAAAATAGTGACGGACCGCCACGAGCCACAATATATTGAGACTGTCCACGGAGTGGGTTACCGCCTGCGGGCGGGTTAAGCGCATTCGCCCCTCCGCAACCATGAACCGCTCACCATGACGCACTCACTCGCCTTCCGCATTACGGCCGCCATCCTCGCGGTTAGCCTCGCAAGCACAGCGCTGGTGGCCATTGTCTCCAGCCGGTTTATGGCACGCGAATTTGGTTTTTTTATGTTCCAGCGCAACCACCAGGATACCGCACTCCGTCTGGCCGACCACTATCGCCTGCACGGCGATTGGCCCGAGAACCCGCCCGCGTTAATGGCCGAGTGGTTGACGGGCCCGGCGCGCATGGTTGCCATGGGGTTGGCAGATGCCGATGGCTGGGTAATTGTTGAGGCTGGTCGTTTTCGGCCCGGGATGACGGTTCCAGAGAATATCCGCGCTCGTGGCACTGCGATTGAAGTAGATGGCGAAATGGTCGGCACCCTCTTTACAAGTGCGCCATCGCCTCCCCCCATTGGCAATCCGGCTGCTCTCGCGTTCCTGGGGCGCGTTAATCGTGCCATGGCGCTGCTAGCCGGCGGAGTGGTGCTTGCCGCAATTGCGCTGGGCTGGATGCTCTCGCGTCCACTCACGCGGCCATTGCGCGAACTCACCACAGCCGCTGGCGCCATCGCATCCGGTAATCTCGCCCAGAAGGTCTCGGTTCCGCAGCAGCGCGAACTGGGTGCGCTAGCGGCCGCATTCAACCGCATGAGCACCGATCTCGCCGATAGTCGCGATCGGCGTCAAAAGCTGACTGCTGACATCGCCCATGAACTGCGCACTCCGCTCAGCGTGATACTTGGACATACAGAGGCAATGCGCGACAGCATCGTCACGCCCGGCCCGGAGGCGCTAGCGCTGGTGCACGATGAAGCCCTGCGCCTGAACCGCATGGTGACCGATATGCGCACGCTCTCGCTGGCCGAAGCCGGGGAATTACACCTCGAACGCGAAGCCACACCGCCCGCGCAGCTGCTGCAACGCGCCGTAAGCGCACACGCGCCCCGCGCCGCAGAAAAGGAAATCTCGCTGACTTTGCAGAGGAGCGAGCGCCTTCCCAACATCGAGGTGGACGCCGACCGCATTATGCAGGTGCTGCATAATCTGCTGGAAAACGCACTCCGGCACACGCCCACGGGCGGAAACGTGACTGTCTGCGCCGACACTCTTAACGCACGCACAGTGCGCATTGTCGTGAACGACAGCGGACCCGGCATCGCCCCCGAGGAACTACCCCATCTCTTTGAACGCTTTTATCGCGGCGATAAGGCCCGCGCGCGCCGCAAGCACGGCGGATCAGGTCTGGGACTGGCTATCGCGCGTTCACTAATGCAGGCGCATGGAGGCGAAATCGGCGTAGAGAGTCAGCCTGGACACGGCACGACATTCGCGATAACGCTCCCGACCGGCGCATAAGCTCCACAGCACGAATTCGCAGCGGGTCTAGAAGCGCGCGGACACCTGGTAATTGGGGGGTTCTTTGGTGATGTGCACGTCGTGAGGGTGGCTCTCAATCAGGCCAGCGCCGCTCACGCGCACCAGCCGCACGCCGGTGCGTAACTCTTCAAGGGTTCCCGCGCCGGCGTAGCCCATGCCGGCGCGTAGCCCTCCAACCATTTGAAAGATATACTCGCTTAGCGGGCCTTTGAAAGGAACCCTGCCTTCGATTCCCTCTGGCACCAGTTTTCCGCCTCCCTGCCCGTTGGCATAGCGGTCACGGCCATAGCCCCGCATGGCGCCCACACTACCCATGCCCCGATACTCCTTGAAAAGACGGCCTTCGTACAGCACTTCCTCGCCAGGAGATTCTTTCAATCCAGCCAGCATCCCGCCCAGCATAACGGCGTCCGCACCGGCGGCTATGGCTTTCACGATGTCGCCGCTATACTTCACGCCCCCATCGGCAATGACGCCGGTGTCCTTTCCCCTCGCCGCCTGCGCGCACTCGTGAATGGCGGTCATTTGCGGCATGCCTGCACCGGATATCACTCGGGTGGTGCAAATAGAACCCGCGCCCACCCCGACCTTTATCACATCCGCACCGGCACCAATCAACCTCTCTGCGCCCGCAGCAGTGACTACGTTCCCCGCAATCACCGGAAGCTGCGGCCACCCGGCCTTCACGCGGTAAATCGCTTGAATGACGCCTGTAGAATCACCGTGCGCGGTATCAATCGTGACCGTGTCGACGCCAGCGTCCAGCAGGCCCTGAACCCGTCCCTCTAGATCCACCCCCACCCCCACCGCCGCGCCAACCAGCAGCCGTCCGCGTCCATCGGTGGCGGTACGCGGAAAATCACGTTTCTTTTGAATATCCTTGACGGTGATCAAACCCTTGAGCCGCCCGCTCGAATCCACCAGCGGCAACTTCTCGATTCGGTTCTGCTGCAGGATGCGTTGCGCTTGCTCAAGCGTGGTGTCAACAGTCGCAGTCACCAGTTTCTCGGAAGTCATGAACTCACTCACCGGCCGCGCAAAGTCGCCCGTTTCCACGAAACGCACGTCACGGTTAGTGAGAATCCCAACCAGTGCGCCCAGTTTTCCATCTTCGGTGATGGGCACACCACTGATGTGATAACGACTCATAACCGCCTCCGCTTCGGCAAGCGTGGCGGAGGGCGGCAACGTGACCGGGTCAACAATCATGCCCGATTCCGAGCGCTTAACCTTATTGACCTCGGTTGCCTGGTTCTCCGCGCTCATGTTGCGGTGAATGATGCCCAATCCGCCCTCTCGTGCCAACCCAATCGCCATCCGGGCCGTCGTCACCGTATCCATGGCCGCGGACACCACCGGGACATTGAGCGTGATTCCATCGGCCAGCTCCACGCGCAGATCGGTCTGGCCGGGGAGCACCTCTGTGTATCCCGGCACGATGAGCACATCGTCGAATGTCAGCGCCTCAAACCGGTCGAATAGTTCCTCGTTCATATCCCTCGCTCGATGATTCCGGCCTAATGCCGGAAGTGGCGCACACCGGTAGCGACCATCGCCATGCCAGCCGTGTTCGCCGCGTCAATGCTCAGCTGGTCGCGCACCGATCCCCCAGGCTGCACAATAGCCCTTACGCCAAGTGTCGCCGCCTCTTCCACCGAATCGGGAAACGGGAAAAAGGCATCAGAGGCCATTACCGCGCCCTGAGATTGCTTCCCACTCCGCTCTCCAGCGATGCGCACGCAATCCACCCGATTGGGCTGCCCGCCGCCAATGCCCACGGTAGCCTCGCCCTGCACCAGCACGATCGCGTTCGATTTCACGTGCTGGCACGCGGTCCACGCAAAGCGCAGCGATTTCCACTCGTCATCGCTCGGCACGCGCTCGGTGAGCACTCGCCATTCCCCTACCTCGGCGACCGGATCACCTATATCAAGATCCTGACGGAGCACGCCCGCAACTATCGAGCGCAATTCCGGTCGCGGCTCCAGGCCCGTACCAGACATCTGCAGCAGGCGGCAGTTTTTTCTCTCTGCAAGAGCGCTGCAGGCTTCCTCATCGAAGCCCAGCGCAGCGATGCACTCGACGAAAAGGTCACCGAGAAGTCCAGCCACCTCTCTATCAAAAGGCCGGTTAGCCGCTATTACCCCGCCAAAGGCAGAGACCGGGTCGCTCGCCAGCGCAAGCGGGAAGGCGCTAGCAACGTCGTCCGCAGAGGCGATGCCACAGGGCGACAGATGTTTGACAATTACGACGGTCGGTTTTTTGAAGCTGGCGGCGGCACGCCAGGCCGCATCCAGGTCAAGCAAGTTGTTGTAGGATAGTGGCTTTCCCTGAAGCAGCGTGCCGCCCAACGGGCCCTGTTCCGGATTCCAGTTGTAAAGGCTCGCCTGTTGATGGGGGTTCTCGCCGTACCGCAGCGACTGCACAGAGTACGCCTGCAGACGAAGTGCCTGTTCCGGCGCAAGAAACGCAGCAATGGCGGTATCGTAATCCGCGGTGAGCGCAAAACCCTTCAGCGCCAGTTTCTTGCGAGTGTCCGGGCCCACTCCACTGTCGCGGAGCTCACCCAGCACGCCTTCATAATCCGCCGGGTCGCACAGCAAGGTGACTCGCTCGTGGTTCTTCGCAGCAGCCCTAATCAGCGCGACGCCTCCAATGTCTATGTTCTCAATCGCTGCCGCGAATGTCGCCTCGGGGACAGCAACCGTATCAGCAAATGGGTAGAGGTTCACAGCCACCAGATCAATCGGCTCCCATCCCAGCGCTTCCAGATCGTTGCGGTCAGCGTCACTGTCCCGCGCCAACAGCCCGGCATGGATTGCCGGGTGAAGCGTCTTGACACGTCCACCCAGAATCTCTGGCGAACCGGTGTAATCGGCCACGTCGGTCACCGAAAGACCAGCAGCCCGCAGCGCTTTCGCCGTTCCGCCAGACGCAAGCAAACGCCACCCAAGCTCAGAAAGCGCCTTTCCCAACCCTTTTAATCCCTCCTTATCCGATACAGACAACAACGCGTTCGGCATCAATCACTCTCCCTCAAATTGCGACCCTCTCATTCGCTACACCCCGGCCACAGAGATTTTTTATGGTGGCTACGAGCAGCCGATGCTCCACACTATGTACGCGCGCCTCGAGCGTTTTCAGGTCGTCATTCGGCATAATCGGCACGCGCTCGCTGAAAAGCACCGGGCCACTATCCACGCCTTCGTCCGGCACCAGATGAACCATCGCGCCAGTGTGGCAGATTTCGCCTTTCCGATACGCATCCAGAGCGCGCTCAATCGCGTTGACGCCGGGGAATTGACCCGGAAGCGCCGGGTGCAGGTTCACCACCCGATCCGGGAACCGGTCGAGAAAGGTGGATGTGAGAATGCGCATCCAACCGGCCAGAACCACCCAGTCGGGCCGAAAGTGCGATACTCCCTCGGCGAGCGTATGGTCATATTCTCGCCGCGGTTGCCCTTTTTGCAGCCGGCATACTCGCGTGGGCACTCCGGCCAATTCTGCCCGCTCTAGACCATACGCCCGGGCTCGATTGGAAAACACCGCTACAACGGTCGCCGCCAATTGACCGCTCGCATAGGCGTCTAGAATCGCCTGCAGATTTGACCCGTTTCCGGACACCAACACCACCAACCTCGGCACAGTCGCTCCGCCGGTCATGTCAGCTTGACGCGGCCCTCGCCCGAGACGAGTTCTCCAACAACCCAAATTTCCTCCGCCATAGATTGTTGCAAGCTGTTCAATGCAGAAGGGGAGACCACCGCCACCATACCGATGCCCATGTTGAAAACGCGGTACATTTCACCTTCCGTGATGCCGCCGCGCTGCTGAATAAGGGAGAACACCGCCGGCAGCGGCCACGTGCCCGTTCGCACGATCGCATCAAGGTCATCAGGCAGCGCCCGCGGCAGGTTCTCAAGCACGCCGCCGCCCGTGATATGTGCCAGCGCCTTTATGTTGCCGTCCCGCCTCCCGAGGCTTTCCCGCAGCAGCGGGTAATAACATCGGTGCGGAGCCAAAAGCATTTCGCCCAGCGATCGCTCGTGGCCTTCGGGCACACTTTCGAGGGAGACTTCCGTAAACAGCTTTCTAATTAGAGTGTATCCGTTGGTGTGTGGCCCAGATGAACGCAACCCCACCAGAAGGTCACCTTCAGCGATATCACTGCGCGGCAGCCGCTGCGCCCTCTCCACTACGCCCACCACGGCGCCAACGAGGTCAAAGGCGTCCGCCGCGTACATATCCGGCATCTCGGCGGTTTCGCCACCCAATAGTGCACAGCCGCAGTTCCGGCACGCAGCAGCGACACCTTTCACCACGGCGGCAGCCTTTTTGGGGGAAAGTTTCGCGCTGGCAATATAATCAAGGAAAAAGAGCGGCGACGCACCCTGAGCGAGAATATCATTGACGCAGTGGTTGACAAGGTCGTGGCCGATCCCCGCATACTTGCCGGCACGTTCCGCGAGCAAGACCTTAGTGCCAACGCCGTCAACCGAGGCCGCGAGAACCGGGGAACTCATCGCGCGCAATGCCGTCGCGTCATACAGCCCCCCGAAAGCGCCAACGCTCCCTAGCACTTCCGCTCCATGCGTCGTCGTTAACGCAGCCTGCGCCAGGGCCACAGTTTCGTTGCCGGCGTCAATGTCCACCCCAGATGCAGCGTATGCACCTCCACTGCTGCTCATAGTGAGGACTCCTTCGGCAACAATGGAACTGTCGCTTTACGCATCGGCCTTCTCACGTATGCCGATATCCGCTCGACATTGCACACCCTCAAAGCAAATTGCCCGCACTCCCTCATACGCTTTGGCGAGCGCATCCCGGTCCGTACTTCCCTGACCGGTGACGCCCAACACCCGCCCGCCCGCAGTAACCACACGGCCGTCCTTGCCGATATCCGTCCCGGCATGAAAAGCGACAACATCGGTCGGCACATCTTCCAGCCCGTGAATCACCCGGCCCTTCTGATACTCTCCGGGGTACCCTTCCGACGCAAGCACCACGCAAGCCGCGGCGCCATCTCGCCAGCGCACATCATTGTCCGCCAACCGCCCTTGCGTGCATGCCATACATATCTCGAGCAGATCAGATTGCAGCAAAGGAATTAGCGCCTGAGTCTCAGGGTCGCCAAAGCGGCAGTTAAATTCGAGCACATGCGGTCCATCGGCAGCGAGAATAATCCCGGCGTAGAGCACACCGACAAACGGCGCGCCCTCATCGCGCAGCCCATCCACAGCGCGCTGCAACACATCTGCTCCCAATTCCCGTACCTGTTCCGCTGTACAAATCTGCGCCGGCGCGTAAGCGCCCATCCCGCCCGTGTTGGGCCCCCGGTCGCCATCCAACAGCCGCTTGTGGTCCTGTGCCGGCGGCATAACGCTCACGCTCTCACCGTCGGTAAAAGCCAGCAATGAGACCTCCTCCCCCTCCAATCGCTCCTCAATCAAGATCTCATTTCCGGCAGCCCCGAACTTTCGCTCCACAATCACATCGCGCAGTGCAGCCTCAGCCTGCTTTGCATCCTCCGGAAGCAGCACGCCCTTCCCCGCCGCCAGGCCGGACGCCTTGATAACCACTTCATAATCGGTGTCCTGTAGATGCGCCAAAGCAGGCTCAAATTCTGAAAAGACCGCAAAGCGCCCAGTCGGTATGCCGTGCCGCAGCATGAATGCTTTCGCGTATGCCTTCGAAGCCTCAATACGCGCCGCTTTCTCGCCAGGGCCAAACACCACGACACCTTCCGCTTGTAGCACATTGGTCAGACCGGCAGCCAGCGGCGCCTCCGGGCCGATGATCGCCAGCCGGATTGCTTCCTCCCTGCAAAACGCGGCCAGTCCGGCTCCATCATCCGCTCGCAACTCCACATTTTCGCTCTGACCCGGCAACACCGCAGCTGTACCGGCATTTCCAGGCGCAATGTAAAGTTGACCAAGCTGCGGGGATTGAGCTATTTTCCACGCAAGCGCATGCTCGCGGCCACCAGACCCGACAATGAGTACATTCATCTCATCGCTTAGACAATCGCCGCCTCAAATTCCGCCTTTTTTGCACTCGGCACGGGTTCAAACTGGTATTCACCGCTGAAGCACGCATGGCAGTATCCCCGCTCGCGGCCGACGCCGCGCATCATGCCCTCGAGAGAGAGGAAACTGAGGGAATTTGCGCCGATGTGCGCACGGATTTCCTCCACCGACATGCGGTACGCGATCAATTCCTCGTGCGTTCCCATATCCACGCCCATAAAGCACGGATGGCGAATTGGCGGGCAGGTGATGCGCACATGCACCTCCACTGCGCCGCCATCGCGCAGCATTTTGACCAGCGGCCCGGCCGTTGTGCCACGCACTATGCTGTCATCAATCACTATTGTGCGCCTTCCTCGCAAATTCTCAGCCAGAACATTGAATTTCAACGCAACGCCTTGCCGACGTAACGATTGCGTCGGCTCAATGAAGGTGCGCCCGATATAGCGGTTTTTTATAAATCCATCGTTGAATTCAATGCCGGACTCGCGGGAATATCCAATGGCCGCCGGCACTCCAGAATCCGGCACTGCAACCACCAAGTCAGCAACCACCGGAGCCTCGCGCGCCAGTTCTCGACCCAGACGCTGCCGCACCGCATGCACACTCCTGCCATCCCAGAAACTGTCCGGGCGCGAAAAATACACGTGCTCGAACACACAGCGGGCCAGCTCGTCCGCCGCCGGCACAGCCTGTATCACCCTAAGCGCGGGGTGACCAAGCGCGACAATCTCGCCGGGCTGCACCTCGCGAATAGCTCTACAACCGATTGTGTGCAGCGCCCCCGTCTCCGACGCGGCTGCGTGCCCTCCACCGGGCAGCTGGCCCACGCTCAGTGGCCGATATCCCCAGCGGTCACGCACCGCATACACGTTGTTGCGGGTAAGTACGGTAAGCGAAAAAGCACCCTCCCAGCTCGCCATGGCACTACCAATGCGCGCCTCCCAGCTCGCCCCTTCCGCTCCGGCCAGCATCATGGTCATCACCTCGCTATCGGATGATGATGCAAGCCCAATGCCCCGCTGCAGCAGATCGTTCCGCAACTCACCCGCGTTCGTGAGATTCCCGTTATGAGAAACTGCGAGCGGTCCATGACGCGTTTCCACCAAAAAGGGCTGCGCGTTTCGGGCGACCGATGAGCCAGTGGTCGAGTAACGAGTGTGCCCAATTGAAAACGAACCCCGCATTGGCGCTAGTTTCTCCTCTGTGAATGCCGCCGTCACCAGCCCAGTGCCCTTCTGCAACCGCACCCGGTTGCAATCAGAAACGGCAATCCCGGCCGCTTCCTGACCCCGGTGCTGCAATGCGTGTAGCCCAAAAAACGTCAGGCGAGCGACATCGTCGCTAGGCGCGTACAACCCGACAACTCCGCATTCTTCTCGCGGCTTATCAACACGCATCATTGAATCTCATCGTCATCGGAGATAATCCGCTCCCGCCGTTGCGACTGCGCCGCGATCACAGCCGCGCGCACTTTCTTATCAACCAGCCCCAGAATTTTCGCCGCAAGCAGTGCAGCATTGCGCGGCTCCAAAACCACCCCCGGCGCGATACCCGACGGCATGCGCAGCGACGAGAACACGTCCGCACCCCCATACGACTGGCTCGCAGGTGGGCACGCGATCACGGGCGCTTTCACCGCACCATCCACGAATCCGGAGAGCGCATTGCTCCGCCCGGCCACGGTGATGTACACCCTAGGGCGTGCTTCTTGTTCGTATTCCTGCAACACCGATAACGCATGTGCCGCAGTTTTGTGCGCAGAGGCGATGCGCGTGACAACTTGCATCCCGTAGCTGCGTGCCTCCGCTGCGATTTCCTCGCAATGCGCCGCGTCAGACCGAGACCCCATCACAATCACGACCAGTGGCGGTTGAGTTCCCATCAGACCTCCCAGTCAACCGGATTCATCACCGTGCCTCGCCCAAAACCCCGGTAGTTAGCAGATTCTCTTTTAACCTCGGTTCCACCGGATACGTTCCCGGTACGAACGCGCGCCCGGTGAGCATCTCGTAGATAGAGATGTAGCGTTGGCTAGCCGCCACCCAGAGTTCCGCGCCCATCTGCGGCGGCGGGCCATCCCCTCGATAGCCCTGTGCTGCGTATTCTAGGCGCACGAACTCTTTGTCAAAATTCTCCGGCTCTTTGCCGCTTTCGAATCGCTCCGCGTAGCTGTCAGCTCTCCAAAAACGCGAGGAGTCCGGCGTGTGCAGCTCATCTATCAGCATCACATCATCGTTAGCTCCCCGGCCAAATTCGTATTTCGTATCTACCAAGATTAACCCAGCACGTTGTGCGATTTCCTGCCCTCGCCTGAAGATATCAAGTGCTGCAGCCTGCACATGGTCCCAGGTGTCTTCATCAAGCAATCCTCGTTGCACCACCTCCGCACAGGTCAAGCGCTCATCGTGGCCGGTCGGCCCGCCTTTCGTGGTCGGGGTAATAATCGGCAGTGGCAATGCCTGATTTTTCTTGAGCCCATCTGAGAACGTATGCCCGTAAATATCTCTTTCACCCAGCGAGTACCGGTACCACAGCGCCGTTTTGGTCACGCCGGAAATGTAACCCCGCACAATCACCTCAACAGTGAACGGGCGCGCCTGCCGCGCAACGAGCGCGTTCGGGTCCGGCACCGAAACCGCGTGATTGGGAATAATGTCAGCCGTCTTTTCGAACCACCACGCCGCAAGTTGGTTGAGCACCTGGCCTTTGTAAGGCACGCAGGCAAGGATGAGATCGAAGGCCGAAAGTCGGTCGGTCGTAACCAGCAGCAGCCGTCCCTTCTGTAGCTGGTACGAATCGCGCACCTTCCCAGAGCGCTTCCCCGGTAATCGCAATTCTGTTTGCTGCAATCCCTCCCCGAGCAATGCGTGCAACCGCTCTGCGTTTAGCACACTATTTTCATTCACAATTGCTCAGCATATTTTACGCCGTTAACAAATAGGCGCAGCCCCAAACCGCCACTTTCTGAGCGCGTCCAGCGCGGGTGTTGATACCGATGCACATGATTCTCCGGATGCGGCATAAGGCCAAGCACATTCCCGGCACGATTACAGATTCCGGCTATGTCAGCTAGCGAGCCATTCGGGTTACGCGGGTATTCTCCTCCCGCCGGTGATCCATCGGGCTGTGCATAAATCAACGCAATCTGGTCGTGTTTTCGCAGCTCCTGGAGTCCCGATGCATTCCCGAGAGCAAGACGGCCTTCCCCGTGGGCCACGGGACAATAAACAGGTTTAGTCATCCCTTTCGTCCACACGCAGGTATTAGATTTGATCGCGAGGGTCACCCAGCGGCACTCAAATTGCCCGCTCTCATTATGCGCCAGTGTGCCTCGAACGCCACCCTGTCCGCCCGGCAGAATTCCCGCGCGCACCAATGACTGAAAGCCGTTACATATGCCAATGACCGGCCACCCGCTTTCGACGAATTCGCACAATTCGTTCGCGAAAAAGAGCCGCATGTCCAGGCCGAGCAGCCGGCCCGCCCCAAGCGCATCTCCATATGAAAACCCGCCGGGTATCACCAACATCCGATAATCCCTAAGATGACGCTCACTGTTAAGCAATTCATTAATATGCACTATGTCCGGCTCCGCTCCGGCAAGCACCAGTGCCTCGGCCGCGTCGCGGTCGCGATTGGTCCCACTGGCATGCAACACTATCGCAGGTACCCGATTATTCTCCCCCATAGTTCTCCACACCATACTTCCATGCCGCGCAAAGCTCCTCGACAGAAACAGCGAAATGTCCCTCCACATCCAACGTTTCGCCACGCGTCACCACGCCGATTCGCTTGCAAGTATATTTCCTCATCCTGCTCTCAAATCTGGCAGCATGCGTTGCCCGGACGGTGATTAAGTAGCGGCCGTTTGATTCACTGAAGAGGGCAACGTGGCCGGCGGAGTGAATGGAGGAGATGCCTATACGCATACCGAGTCCGCCAGCGATGCACATTTCTGCCGCCGCCACCCCTAGGCCACCCTCACTCAGATCATGGCACGCGCGCACCAATCCATGCGCAATGGCCCAGTGAAGCGCCCTATTCAGCCCGGGCGCATCATCGGGAAGGCCAGGGGCCACAGCGTTTCCCGGCAGTTCCTCCTCCACGAGCTGGTAGTGACTTCCCCCAAATTCGTTACGCGTCTCACCAAGCAAGTAGACAACATTCCCGACCTTTTTCAAGTCCATGGTCACACAAACGCGCACGTCCGGCACGATACCTAATGAGGAGATGAGCAATGTGTCCGGAATGGAGTGCGATACACCGTCAGAATCCAGATACTCATTGTTGAGAGAATCCTTTCCAGAAATGAAAGGGGTTCTGTGGTGCAAGGCGGCATCATGGCATCCCTGCACCGCCCGCACCAACGTGCCCAACCGCTCCGGTTTTCTGGGGTCGCCCCAGCAAAAATTGTCCAGTAAGGCGATTTTGTCCGGGTCAGCACCGACGGCAACAACATTGCGCACGGCCTCATCCACTGCGCTGACAGCCATGGAATACGCATCCACTTTTCCGATGTTCGGGTTAATCCCGCACCCCAACGCGCCCCCGCGCCAACCGCCGACGCCCAAGGGCCGCAGCACAGTCGCATCAGAGGGGCCATCGTCAGCGGCGCCGATCAAAGGCTTGACCACTGTCCCACCTTGCACCTCATGATCATAAACGCGAATGATGGTTTCTTTAGAGGCTATGTTCGCATGAGCAAGCAACGCCAAAAGAGTGGCTTTCGGGTCCCGGCACTCAGCGGGGCCCGTAGGGTCCCCTGTTCCGGTGACCGGGAGCACGGCATGCAATTGCCGCCGGGGCATCCCGCCATAGACGAAATCCAGCGCCACGTCGATCGCCGGAGTGTCACTATAATCAACACGTAACCGTCCATCCGCGCGGAACTCACCCAGGTTTGTCAATTCCACGTCATGCAGGGCGCATATCTCCCGCAGCCGCTCCAGTCGGTCGGGCGCCACAGCCAGCACCATACGCTCCTGCGCCTCCGAAAGCCAGAGCTCCCAGGGTGCAAGGCCGGCATACTTCGTCGGCACGGCTTCCAGATCTACGGCAGCCCCCAGGCCCGCCGCCATTTCCCCCACAGCCGATGAATACCCTCCCGCGCCGCAATCAGTGATGGCCGTGTAAAGCCCCTCCGCGGAGGCCTGCCGCACCACTTCAATCAAGCCTTTTTCGGTGAGCGGGTCGCCGATTTGTACCGAAGCGCCAGCAACCTCGCCGCTCTCAGCGTCCATCGCCATAGATGAAAACGTGGCGCCGCGCAGGCCATCCCGACCGGTGCGGCCGCCAATAGAAATCACGCGGTCGCCGCGTTTTGGGTCACTGGGATGCGCACCTTTACGCCCAATTCCCACGCAACCGCAATACACGAGCGGGTTGGCCACATAACCCGAGTCATACACGATTGCGCCGCTGACGGTCGGAAGCCCAAGTTTGTTGCCGTAATCCTCTATGCCCGACACCACGCCGCTCGCGACACGCCTCGGATGTAAAACCCCGGCGGGCAAGTCATTGAATTCCGTTTCCGACGGGCCGAAACAAAGAACATCCGTGGTGGCGATAGGAATGTGGCTCACCCCCAGAATGTCCCGCACAACCCCACCCACGCCGGTGTTAGCCCCGCCGAAAGGCTCAATCGCCGATGGATGGTTATGCGTCTCAACTTTGAATGAGATTTCGTACTCATCGTCGAAATCCACCACACCGGCGTTGTCTACAAAGGCAGAGCGCACCCACGGAGCGTCAATCTCCTTCGTCGCGGCACGCAGATACGAGCGCAGCAGCCCATCTATTTCCAGCCGCTTGCCTGCACCGGATTCCCCAATTGCGGTAACGCGCGCCCTAAACGTCTTGTGGGCGCAGTGCTCGCTCCAGGTCTGCGCCAGCGTCTCTAGTTCAGCATCCGTGGGGTCGCGGCCTTCCTTCTGGAAGTAAGCCTGAATAGCGTGCATTTCAGCAACGTCAAGCGCTAGTCGCCGCCCGCGGCTTAATTCCCCTAGAGCAGCCTTATCGAGGTACCTGAGCGCGATGATCTCGGGCAGCAGTCGCGCAGGCGCAAACTTGCAATGCCCCGTGTATACCTCTCCGAAAGACCATTCCTCGATGATCGGGTTACACAGCAATCGCCTAACCGCAGTTTCGATCTCGCTCCGCTTAAAACCAGTGAATCCATAACGCCTACCGGTGGCCGCCCATCGCAGCGGGATTCCCATCTGCTGCGCGGAGCGCATGATTTGCCCGGCCACGTTATCCGTCACCCCCGTGCGCAAGCGCACCTCCACCGCATCTCCATTGGAGAGATCAACACCGTCATCGCCCACCCTGCGCCAGAGGCATGTTTCGCTCACGGGTTCTCGGAAAAGCTCGGCGTCAAGCCGCTCTATGTCAGCTTCGCTCAGGTCGCCTTCGAGGAAATACAGCTTGCTCGCCCGAATCTCGTCGCCGCCGCTCACTCCAAGGGCGCGCGCTTCGGAGAGCAACGCCGCGTCACGCGCAGATGCAATTTCGGGGAGAGGATGAGTTTCTACTTTATAACGCACGCGCCGCCAAACCAGCCGTGGTGGTCGCGCGCGATTATAACACCGTAAGAGATGTTAGCCCCGATATTTGGGCGGCATTACCTTAAATTTCCCAGATATGACGCTGCTGGAGTTTGCGCAAAAGCGTTTTAGGTGGCCGTCAAACCAACGCGCCGGTTGAACCCATCAATCAAATCATCAAGCGCGTCAGCCGCGTCAGCAATACGGCTCCAATATCCTCGGTCATACCACTGCGCCTGGATTTCCTCGTGTGCCTTCCCTTGCTGCTCCACCCAGGTGAAATACTTCAGGTTATGAATGCGCCTGCGCTGTGGGTAAGTCAGTTCAGCCATATTGTCCGTGGTAGCCCCAAGCACAAAGCGCGAAAACGCCGCTATCGCGTCGCGTTGAATGAATTCTCCCTCGCCCTCATTAAGTTCCCTCAACCGGCTGGCATACATCTCCGCAGAATCGGTCAGCACGGTAAGCACCACATCGTGCTCATTCAGTTCATACCAGCGGGCAAATTTGACCGCCGCGAGAACATTCGCGATTCCCGAGATTCCCAGTAACCCGAGTTGTACGAGCGTCCCATCACCCACGCCCAGAGCACTCAGATAGCTTCGCCCTATGGGTTCATTTACCAGTCGGAAGAGCCCCAGCGCAGCCGCATCATCCACGGCAATAACCATGTCTGTGTTTTTCACGTTATGTATCCACGGAACATGCTTGTCGCCGATACCTTCGATGCGGTGTGCCCCGAACCCACCCTGCAACAAAGTGGGACATTGCAGCGCCTCGACTGCTGCCAGCTTAGCCGTGGGAAACACATCTTTCAGATAATCCCCACTAGCCAGCGTACCCGCCGAGCCGGTAGTGCACACCAGCCCTCGAAAGCGGTCCTGCTCGCCCAACTCCGCGCGCAATACAGTCTCCATCGCTCTGCCCGTTACGCGATGATGCCAGAGATAATTACCGAACTCATCAAACTGATTGAAAATCATCAGGTCCTTCCCCGACCGCCTCAGTTCCCAGCATTTGTCGAATATCTCCTTGACGTTGCTTTCGCTTCCCGGCGTCTTGATAGTTTCTCCAGCAATATCTGCTAGCCACGTGAATCTTTCCTCGCTCATCCCTTCCGGCAAGATTGCGATAGATTCGCAGCCGAGCAATGCGGAATCATACGCGCCGCCCCGGCAGTAGTTTCCGGTGGATGGCCAAACGGCCTTCTGGCACATGGGATCGAATTGGCCGGTCACCAGTCTCGGCACAAGACAGCCAAACGCCGCCCCCACCTTGTGAGCCCCGGTCGGGAACCATTTCCCAACAAGCGCCACAATTCTCGCTTTGACCCCGGTCAACGAACTGGGCAACTCAAGGTAGTTGACCCCGCCAAAGCCACCGCCTCTCTCCAACGGCTGGTTGTGCCAGCTAATGCGAAACAAATTTAACGGATGAATGTCCCACATCCCGACATCCCGCAGGCCGTCCTTTACCGATGCGGGAATAGATCCGGGGTCAGCCTGCTGCCGCAGCGTTGGAATGACTATGTTTCGCTTGCGCGCCAATTCGACCGTGCGCGCAAGCGTTTTCTCATCCACTGTCAAGTCAAGCATGTTTCACCTCTGCAGGTTCCGCTGAAACCTCAGTTCAGGGCGTCCCACAACGCATCAAGGGTTGGCTCAATCGCGGGCGCACTCTCCATTATCTGCAGCGCGGCATCAGTGTCCTTCAGTCCGTGGCCGGTAACTAAAAGCACCACGTGCTCATCTGGAGAGATATCGCCGCGCTCCGACAGTTCGCGCAAGCCAGCGTACGTCGCGGAAGCAGCCGGTTCCGCATATACGCCTGCGTCGCGCGCTAGTATTGACATCGCCGACAGAATTGCTTCGTCCGTGACCGTTACGAAACCACCATCGGTTTCCTTAGCGGCACGCAGGGCCCGCACGCCATCGCTGGGCCTGGCAGCAGAAATGCTGTCCGCGACAGTCTTTGCCACCACCGGAGTAATCTGCGCGCTATGGGATTCCCAAGCATTTGCAATTGCAGCTGAGCCCTTTGCCTGTACGCCGGTCAATTTGGGGACACTTTCGATCCATCCCAACGCCTTCAGATCCTTGAAACCTTTATGGACGCCGGTGATAATGTTCCCGTCTCCGACAGGCACCACGACCCGGTCGGGCACAACCCACCGGTCATTTGCCACCTCACCACTAGCGCGCGTGAATTTTTCGCAAATCTCAAACGCCACAGTCTTCTTTCCCTCCGCAGTCAACGGATTGTACCCCGTGTTTCGGCAATACCACCCCAGCTGCTGCGCTGCCCGCACTGTCAGGTCAAATGCGTCACTGTAACCGCCGCGCACCAGCACCAGCCTCGCGCCGTACACCAGGATCTGCGCCACCTTTGCAGTCGGTGCATTCTCGGGCGCGACCACCACAGCCTCCAACCCGGCAGCGGCGGCCATGCCCGCCAGCGCCACACCTGCGTTTCCGGTCGAGGCGGTGATGATCCTTTCTATCCCATTTTCGAGCGCATGAGCGACGACCACCGCGCTGGCACGGTCTTTCAGAGATGCCGTCGGTAGCCGCGTGTCATCCTTGATCCACACCGATGCACCCGTACCCTTACTTTCCAAGCGTTGCGACCGGAAATACGGCGTGTCGCCAACCGTGCGCAGTGTCCCGGTACTCTCCGGAGGCGTACCCACCGGCAGAAGCGGTTGATAGCGCCAGATGGAACCGTCCGGATCCGAACTGATGCTCTTCGGGGAATGTGCAGCGCGAAGGGCCTCATAATCCAGAACTACATCCAAGTTTCCACCATCCCGCGCGCATACGTAGGCACCAATATCATCCCGACTTGTGGCAGCACAAACGGAGCATCGGAATTGGAATTGCGTCATAGAGGGATTAAAGCTCAGCGTCCACGGCGCGCGCAGGCCGAGAGTGTTTCCTAGGGATCTGCATCGGCAGCGCGTTCCGGCGCACCCCGTCATATTGAAAGAGTGCATTCGCCACTGCGGCGGCAGTCGGCACAAGCCCGATCTCGCCAACTCCTTTTGCACCGTAGGGCCCGTGAGGGTCAGGCACTTCCACGGCGATTATCTCAACCTCAGGCATTTCCTTCGCGCGCAAGATTCCACATTTCCGCAATCGGGTGCTTTTGGGCCGCCCATTTGCCATCGGTAGATCCTCGCTGATCGCATAGCCAAGACCCATGTGGACAGCGCCCTCCAGCTGCCCTTCAAACAGGGTCGGGTTGAAGACCTTGCCTGCATCGTGGGCTGCCACTACTTTTTTTAGCTGCCCCCGCTCATCGAGCACCACCAACTGCGTGGCATAGCTATATGAGTAGTGCGTCACCGTGCTTTCATTCTGATCGCCAGGCTCCGAGGTCCAATCCACCTTCCATTCCCCTTGGTATTCCCTGCCCACCAGTCCCGAAAGCGGATGGGATGCAAGGTCTCGCTTTAGGGCGCGCGTGGCGTCAATGATGGCATTGCACATTAACGAGGTCGCCCGCGATGCCGTGGTCATGCCAGCGTACTGCTCGGATACCGTATCAACGCGCACTTCAACAACGTCCGGATCAATTCCGGTCTCATGACAGAGCGCCTGCAGCGCCATGGTATTGACACCCTGTCCCATCTCTGTCCACCCATGATCAATAATCACCCGGTCGGGGGCTGCGATTGTCACTCGTACTCGAGACAGCTCCGGCATGCCATTCCCGATACCCGTGTTCTTAATGCCGCATGCCAGGCCGACACAATCGTTCAGCATGTACTCATCCCGCACAGCCCTTAGTGTCTCACGCACCCCAGCCCCTCCTTCAATCACCTGCCCGGTCGCAGTCATCCCGCCTTCAGTAAGCGCGTTGTCGTAGCGGAATTGCCAACAGTCGAAGCCACCCTGATCACACAAATCATCGATGCAGGATTCTAGCCCGAAGGTCGCCTGGTTGACGCCGAAACCGCGCATTGCGCCGGATGGAATGTTGTTCGTGTACACTGCCGTGCTTTCTACGTCCACCACAGGCACGTGATACGCCCCGGTAGCATGACCGGCACAGCGCTCCATCACTTTCATGCCCACCGATGCATACGCTCCAGTATCTCCAACAAACTTGGCCTTGACGAAAGTAAGCTTTCCCATCGAATCACACCCGACGCTATAATCCATCCACACTGGATGCCGTTTCGGGTGCATATTTATGCTCTCAACACGATTCAATCCCACCTTCACAGGTGCGCGCATAGTGTGTGCCATGAGGGCTGCGTGACCCTGCACGGAAAGGTCCTCCTTGCCACCGAACCCGCCACCATTGGGTACCAAAACCACGCGCACGCGCTTCTCCGGCAATGCTAGCAGAGCAGCGATTTGACTGCGATCCTCGTAGACGCCCTGCCCCTGCGAAAAGATTCCCACACCCTTCTCGTCGGGGTAGGCCACAGCACACTCGGGCTCCATGAAGCCGTGTTCGATGCGCTGAGTCTGGAAAGTGCCCTGACTAATGTAGGTCGAATCTTTTTCAGCAGCAGCCATGTCGCCGCGGCCGGTTCTAGACACTCCGAGCACATTTCCATCGCTGCCAGGATGAACCGAATCGCAATCCGACTGCATCGCCCGGTACGGGTCAGTGACAGCGGGGAGTACCTCGTAATCCACCTCGACCAACCCCACCGCCGCACGCGCGGTTCTATTGCTTTCGGCGATCACTCCGGCAAGCACATCGCCTATGTAACGCGTGGTTTCTCCCTCGGCGATCATCAGCGGCCAGTCTTTTCGAATCAGGCCGAGCATGCGCTCTCCTGGCACATCTTCTGCAGTGAGAACGCGCAACACACCGGGTAGGGCCCGAGCCGCGCTGGCATCAATCCGTAGCACGCGTGCCCGCGGATGGTCACTGAACTTCAACGCTCCGTGCAGCAATCCATCAACGTGAATGTCATCAGTGTACTCATGTTTCCCCAAAACCAAATCGGCAGCCGCATATTTTGGGTGCGCCATCCCGATATGGCCGACAGTTTCCTTTATGGGAATCTCGGCTTCTTCCCTTATTGCCTTTGCCGCAGATTTAACTGCATCCACAATCTTCTTGTACCCAGTACAACGACACAGATTCGGGGTCAACGCTTTGGTGATCTCAGACCGGCTCGGATCAGCATTTCGACCAATAAGAGCATTTGCCTGCATCACAAAACCGGGAATGCAGAACCCGCACTGCACTCCGCCCGCATTCACAAACGCGTTCGCGAACACGCGCTGCCGGTATTCACCCAAACCTTCGATGGTAGTAACTCGTCCAGCGGCCACTTTCTTCATAGGAATGACGCAAGCAAGTACAGCTTTTTCGTTCAATTGCACTGTACAAGAGCCGCAGGCCGCCTGAGGAGAGCATCCATTTTTTGCCGAAACAATACCGCATTGCACACGAAGATACGTTAGCAATGGAAGTTCCGGGTCGCCGTTGTAGTTGACCGGCTGGCCATTAAACAAGAATTCCATGCTCTGTCCTCCTAACCCGATCTATGAGAGTCCATCCTCAACGCCCGCCATCAGCAGCCCTAGCTTCTCAGGTGTAGCCTCCTGGCGCGGCACAATGCTCATTGTTTTTCCTTCGTACATTCCTGCAATGCGTTCCGAGAGCGCCATAATTTCGTCCAAATCTCCGGAAATCAGCAGCGTAGCCGTGCCACTCTTCCGTGAATCTAGCAGCCGCTTGTGAATGTATTCGCTTGCACCAATATCAACCCCTCTGGTCGGCTGCGCCGCCACTAGCACCGACGGGTTTCGGGAAAGTTCCCGCGCCAGTATCAACTTCTGCATGTTGCCACCGGAGAGGTTACGCGCCGGCGTTTCCGTAGATGGGGTTCTCACGTCGAAATCCCGGACACAGTCTGCTGCGATTGTGGTGATCTTAGGAAAATCCAGAACCCGTTTCGCGAGTATGGCAGCAGGTGATGCTGGCGTAGAATAAGATTGTCAGAGACGGCAAATTCCTTGACTGCCCCATCTCTCATGCGTTCTTCCGGAATATACGACATTCCCTGTTCCATCAGCGCGGCGGGAGCCGATTTGGTGACATCCTGACCATGCAGCATCACTTGCCCACCGGTAGCAGAGCGTAGTCCGGTGATGATCTCTGCAAGTTCGCACTGCCCATTACCAGAAACACCAGCCACGCCCAAGATTTCTCCCTCCCGCACCTCCAGGTCGACACCCGTCGAAGCCGAAGTACCACGCTCTTCATCGCGTACAAACCCAGGACCGTCAGGCATGCTGCACCAAGCGAGGCCAACGCCGCAAGAAACGGCATCAAGAATTCCAAGGCGCGGCCCCTAGGTAATTCTTAGATTCTAGCAACTTGGTTTCTCCATAATTGTGAACACGATGTCAGCCCTCGCGGACATATGATAGCACGTCTACATCCAGATTATGTTGTGGCGGATGATGTTCTTTACGATTCCGGCGCTGGGAACTACACGGACCCTCTCTCTACGTCCAGATGAGTGTAAGCGCCAGTTCGGAGGTGGCATGCAGAGAGATGTTCGGGATTCTCGGCGACGGGGAGCATCCCGGGCGCCTCCCGCGTGCAAATATCCTGGGCAATTGGGCACCGGGGATGGAAGCGACACCCGGATGGGGGATTGATAGGGCTGGGCACATCTCCCTGGAGGATGATTTGTTCGCGCCTGAGGTCGGGATCCGGAATCGGGATGGCCGACATCAGCGCTCGAGTGTACGGGTGTTTAGGGCTGTCGTACAGTTCAATCCGATCGGCGATTTCTACGATCTTGCCCAGGTACATGACAGCCACACGGTCACTAATGTGTTCCACCACGCCCATGTTGTGAGCGATGAACAGGTACGTTAGCCCTAAGTCCTTCTGAAGCTCGCGGAGTAGATTGAGCACTTGAGCCTGGATAGACACATCAAGCGCAGACACCGGTTCGTCACATACAATAAGTTTTGGCTTGAGAATCAAAGCCCGAGCGATGCCAATCCGTTGGCGCTGGCCCCCAGAGAACTCGTGCGGAAAGCGCCGGGCATGATAACTCTCCAGCCCTACCATTTCCATTATCTCCAGCGCACGCTGGCGACGCCCGCGCGGGCTGTCAACGCCGTGAATACGCAGCCCTTCAGAAATGCTGTCTCCGATCGGCGTGCGCGGGTCAAGCGCCGAGAATGGATCCTGAAAAATAATCTGCATTTGTCGGCGCAAAGGCTTGAGCTCCCGCTCGGAAAGTCGCGTCACGTCTTCACCTTCAAACAGAATATGCCCGTCCGTCGGTTCAACAAGTTTCAAGATGAGCCGCCCAAGGGTTGTTTTGCCGCACCCCGATTCGCCCACCAAGCCCAGTGTTTCGCCTCGTCGTATGACAAGTGAGACGCCATCCACCGCCTGGATCCAACCCTGAATGCGCTTGAAGACGCCTCCCTTGACAGGAAAGTGCTTCACCAGGTTCTTGATTTCGATGAGGGTATTTCCGTTCTTGGAGATTTTATGTGGCGGTTCAGTCATCTGTGTAGTCATAGTTATCGCCAGTCATTCGTGGTCAAATCAATATAACCAGCAGCGCGCTGTATGACCGGAGGATACCCGCGTAAGACGTGGCCTTTCCTGTGTGCAAATATCCAGCGCTCGATCGTGTCGCGCTTTGCAACGGGGCGCGAACCGACAGCCTTGCGGCAAATCAATAAGATTCGGCACGTTACCCGGAATGACTTCAAGCTCCTCTTTCGTCTGCCCTAAGACAGGCACTGATCCGATCAATCCCTGCGTATAGGGGTGGTGGGGATTGCGGAATAGCGCGCGGATATCCGTCTCTTCGACAATCTCGCCCGCGTACATCACAGCCACGCGGCTCGCCATTTCGGCGACCACACCAAGGTCGTGGGTGATCAAGATGATCGCGGTGCCAAATTCACTTTGTAACCCGCGCATGAGGTCGAGAATTTGGGCCTGAATCGTCACATCGAGCGCCGTCGTCGGTTCATCAGCGATGAGCAACTCAGGCGAGCATGCCAGCGCCATAGCAATCATCACGCGCTGCGCCATGCCTCCCGACATTTCGTGCGGGTAAGCAACCGCGCGGCGTTCTGGTTCTGGGATGCCCACTTTGCGTAACATCTCCACTGCCCGCCCCCTTCCCTCGGTGCGCTTGATATTGCGGTGTATTTCGAGTACTTCGGAGACCTGCAGTCCCACCGGGTAGACCGGGTTGAGGGACGACGTTGGTTGTTGGAATATCATCGACACGCGGTCGCCCCGAATCTTGGTCATTTGCGATCTCGATTTATTAAGCAGATTCTCACCGTCAAAGATAATGCGCCCCGATTCAATTTCACCCGGATGAGCAATCAGCCGCATGATCGACAGCGAAGTGACGCTCTTGCCGCATCCGGATTCGCCCACCAACCCAACAATCTCGCCCGCATTGACGTGGAAGTCGACCCCATCCACAGCCTTGACGATACCGTCGCGAGTGTGGAAATATGTGCGCAACTCCTGTATTTCTAGAATGCGCTTGCCGTCAGTACGCACAGAGCCTCCTAGTCGTGCAATCTTGGATCAAGAGCGTCGCGCAGGCCGTCGCCTAAGAGATTGAATCCCAGCACCGTCACCATAATGGCCAGGCCCGGGAAGAACACCAAGTGTGGGGCACTGAACACCTGGTTGCGCTCGGAGCCAAGCATGGTTCCCCACTCGGGCGTGGGTGGTTGGGCGCCCAAGCCTAGGAATGAAAGGGCAGCGGCATCCAATATGGCAGTAGCTAGGCCCAGCGTCGCCTGAACGACAAGCGGCGTCAGGGCATTGGGCAGAACGCGTGTGAGCAATATGTGCCGCGTACTTCCCCCTAAGGATCTGGAGGCTGCTACGAAGTCCAGTTCCTTGACAGTGAGTACACTGGCGCGCATGACGCGCGCGTATGCCGGAATGGTGACGATGGCAATCGCGAGCATTGCATTGATCAACCCTGGGCCCAGAACCGCGACAATCGCGATTGCCAGAAGCAACGCCGGAAACCCCATCAAGACATCCATTGCGCGCATGATTACGTTGTCGCCCCAGCCGCCAAAATATCCGGCCACCGCTCCTAAAGACGTGCCAACCACAATCGCAAACGACACGGTGCTCAGGCCAACGATAAGACTCCAGCGAGCGCCATACACCACTCGGCTAAACTCGTCGCGTACATTGCCGTCGACCCCCATCAGGTGTTGGGGCTGTTCTCTCGGGCAGCCCAGGAAATGGATGCAAGGCGCGATGCGCTTGCGTATATCTTCTTTGCCAATGAGTACTTCTAAGGGGTCATATGGCGCAATCAAAGGCGCCGCAAGGGCGGTCAACAATAGGAGCCCGACGATGACCATACCCGCGATTGCAGAAAGGCGCCGGACGAGGCGCTGCAGTGTCGTTCTCCACAGTGAAGTTGGGCTTCCTAGAAGCCCTTCTGCCTGCCGGGATGTGAAATAGCGGAAAGCCTCTCGCATCATTCTAGGTTCTTTTTTCTTCAGTCAAGACGGATGCGTGGATCCAGAAAAGCGTAGGACAGGTCCACGATCAGATTCACCGCCACGTACGAGATGGAAATCACTACCGTGAAGCCTTGAATAATCGGATAGTCGCGGGCGGTGATGGCTTCAAACAGCATGCGCCCAACGCCCGCCAGCCCAAAAATTGTTTCGGTCAACACAGCACCCCCCAGCAAGGCGCCGAGTTGTAATCCGACAATGGTGACGACCGGTAGCAAGGCATTCCTGAGGCCATGTTTCACCACCACCTGGCGGCGGCTGGCCCCTTTGGCTTTCGCAGTGCGCACGTAGTCTGTACCAAGCACATCCAACAGGCTGGAACGGGTCATACGGGCAATGATCGCCAAAGGGATCGTGCTTAGGGCCACGGCCGGCAGGATCAGGTGCTTGATGGCATCCCGCATCACCTCCCAGTTGCCGGTGATGATTGAATTGAAAATGAAGAAATTGGAGAAGAATTCGACCACATTGAACCGGGCTGTGCCCTCTTCCACGGTCCAGCCATAGACTTCGTAGAACGGTGTAGCCGAGAGGCCCGCGGTCAGACGTCCTGAGGGGGGCAGCCAGAACGGTGTGTCTTTAAGCAGCAAGGCGAACACGTACGCCAACATCAGGCCTAACCAGAACACCGGCATGGATACACCGACGTTAGCGCCTATCATCGTGGCCACATCTATGGGTGTATTGTGTCGTGTGGCCGACACAATCCCAGCAGGTATCCCGATTACCAGGGCAATCAGCAGTCCAGCCAAAGCAAGTTCTATCGTCATCGGCAGTCGTTCGACCATGATCAGCATCACCGGGCGGCTAAAGCGGATGGATTCGCCAAAATTGCCCTTGAGGATGTTCCCAACGTATATCGTGAGCTGGACTAGTACAGGTTTGTCCAAG
>Ga0187827_10001650_pt1 | contig 32282 bp, 33 predicted proteins | sample ETNtaG_39_FD_167969 | JGI IMG/M metagenome (GOLD analysis project Ga0187827, IMG submission 167969) | Marine microbial and viral communities from oxygen minimum zone, Eastern Pacific Ocean - ETNP2014_SV_150_PacBio MetaG (Illumina Assembly) | ecosystem: Environmental > Aquatic > Marine > Hypoxic...
GCGTGTTTGATATTCGTCTTTCTGGCGTTGACCGCGTGCGAGTGCTGCTCGAACTCATCGGTGATTATCAGCGCCACCGCGCTGGGCCGCGCTCAGTACCGGTCGAACTGAACGTGGGCAACATCGCTAAACTGCGCTCATAGCGTTGGCGCAGCGCCCACCCTGTAGCGAGATTGGTGGGTAGGTGCCTGGTTGGGGAAAGCCGGCGGTTATTTGGGTGACTAGATATCGGAATACTCTAGAGGTGCTTAGAAAATGAGCATGTCGAAAGGGCGGAGCGAGGGTGGCATTGGCGCATGACAAGGAGGACATGATCCCTAGCACAATTGAAAACGAGGTGAAGCCAATTGCCCCGTACGGTGGGCAGTTAGTCAACTGGTTGATTGGCGACGCAGAGCGGGCGATTTGGTGAGTGAAAATCGCCGGTTGCCAGATTACATCGCACACGTAATCAGACTATGGATCATCGCCCATGGTCAATCATCGCGGATGTAGCGTTGTTGATTGTTCCTTCTGTGTTCATGCCTGGTTATTACTATCGAACCTGGATTTAAAGACCAAGCGCAACAACGGACGAATTGTTACAGAATATCTGATTAGGTGATTTGAATCGAAGACAGTTTGTGAGTCTAGTGGTAAACCTTTTCATGACAGATTTGGTTATCATGTTGGTAATGGCAACGAAATTGCGCTTCTTCGCAAAGTATTGGCGGATGAGACCATTGCTGTTTTCGCTGGCTACCCACTCCTAGGATGCATAAGGATCAGCCATATCCTATCACCCATTACTACTGCTTGGACGTGATTATCACAGTGGTGGAGCAGGTGAGGAAAGGGGAGGCGAGGATGCGTTTTTGTTCAATGTACTAAGGTTTTATCTTGCTGCAGTACGGTGGAAGCTGCGGGCGATTCTCTGGGTGACCAAAGAACTTTTGTTGGTACGCGTCACTAATTACAGTTTGTTCAAAGCTCTCTATAAGGTTAAAGGGCTTGCAGACGGCGGTTATTACCACAACATAAAGCTCTCGGATAGATACTCGACCGATTCCATAGGTGGGGTGAAACACAACCGTCCCTCGAATGCCCCGGGCTATTTCGATGTGTTGTGGGACTGCATCCTCAAAGGTCTCGGGCGGGACCTCGTCGGTTTGCAGGTTGTTGACATCGGCTCGGCCGAGGGTTATTTTTCTTTTGCAGCTGCCAAGTTGGGTGGTTGGGTCACGGCGATACAGCCGCCGCACTATTTTGTTGGTCGCTTCGCTGCGCTATCCGAGTACTTTGGGTTAAGTGACCGCGTAGAAATGATCACTGGTTATTATCCTGCAGTGGGGCGGTCCGCCGTCCTTAAAGCTGACATTGTTCTGTGTCTTGGGCTTATCTACCATCTGGACAATCTGATTGATGGATGAGAGCCGATGCTCAGTTCAAAGGCCACTTTGTGTTATAGAAGGGATGTTTTTTGAAGACGCTTGTTACAGCGCTCCTATTGAAGATGGAAGGGTTTATGCGCGCGGATTTGATCCCGAAAGGCATAGTAATGGCGGCAGCATTTGTTACCGATGGCTTTTTGATCATCTTTCCTCACATGGGTTTGAGGTCTTCTGGCTGCTGGATTGGGAGAGATTTGTCAGGCGAGAAGGCAACCTTAAGAGCACCGGTACGCGGAAGGCGCTGATTGCTGTGCCACGAATGTAAGGTTGGGCTGTGACAGAAGTCAGATTTGCCCTTGTTGGGTGTGGCCGCGTATCGGCTCGTCACATCGATGCGCTTACTAACAAGGTAGCGGGAGCGAGAATAGTCGCTGTGTGTGACGTGCTTTCGAAGCGTGCTGAGAGACATGGACGCGTACTCGGAGTACCCGCTTTTACGTCCACATTAGAGATGTACGGGGCTGTGGAGATTGACGTGGTGGATGTTGCTACGCCTAGCGGAGATCACTTTGAGCGGGTGATGGAGGCGCTGGCGTTCAACAAGCCCGTAGTTGTTGAGAAGCCCGTTGCGCTGCGCCTTGAGCATGCGGACGAGATGGTCCGTGAAGCCCACCAACGCAACCTCAAACTATGGGTGGCGTTTCAAAATCGCTACAACCCGGCTATAGTGAAGGCGAAAGAGACTTTGGATTCCGGACGCTTGGGGAAATTGGTCATCGGCACGGTACGTGTTCGCTGGTCTAGGGATCAGGCTTATTACGATCAGGACGATTGGCACGGTACGTGGGCTATGGACGGTGGCGTGACTTCGCAGCAGGCGATCCACCACATAGATGCTTTGCGGTGGGTAATGGGAAAGGTCGAAAGTGTTGAGGCAACGTGCAGCACCCAACTGGCTGACATCGATTGTGAAGATATGTGTGTGGCAACGCTGCGCTTTATGAGTGGCGCGCTGGGGGTGATTGAGGTGATGACGACGGCTCGTCCAAGAGATTTAGAAGCTTCATTATCTATAATGGGTGAAAAGGGCACGATTGTCCTAGGTGGGTTGGCTATGAACATCGTGGACTTCTGGGAGTTTGTTGAACCTAACGATGAGGACAGAGACGTGCCTAAGTTGTTCTCGCAGGACGTTCCCGATGCTTATGGGTTTGGGCATGACATCTTGTTCCAGCGTGTAGTTGATGGATTCCAAGAAGACAGGGTGCAAGTTGAAATCTCTGGTGATGAGGCCCTGAAATCGCTGGAAATACTACATGCGATCTATGCCAGCCACGAAAGCGGACATCGTGTCCGAATGGTTGACAAGCCCTCCTCGTCGAGACTAGGCCTCCAAAAAACAGAGAGAATGCCATTATGAAGGATGTATCACCAACCGACCTCAAGAACAACATTCCACTTGCTGCGCGCCATGATGGACAACCTCCCACCACCGTACTGGTGGGGGATCATGTTGTCGGCGGAAGTGCCATAACCATTATCGCTGGCCCATGTACTATCGAATCGTTGGAACAACTCCTCGACACAGCTGCATGTGTCAAGGCGGCGGGAGCGCACATGCTCCGAGGTGGAGCGTACAAACCGCTCACTTTTCCTTATCGCAGCGCCAAGGTATATGAAATGCGTGAAGCTGGGCTTGAGATATTGCGTGAAGTGCGTCGGGTGCATGGTCTGCCAGTTGTCACTGAGGTCGTTGATGTGCGCTTGGTAGACGTTGTGGCTGCGACCACAGACGTGTTACAGATTGGCGCACGCTCCATGCAGAACTTTCCTCTCCTGGAGGAATGTGCCCGCACTGGTAAGCCTATCATCTTGAAACGGCACTTTGGGGCGAGTTTGCGCGATTGGCTGGGCGCAGCAGAATACATTCTGTACCATGATAATCCACATGTGATTTTGTGTGAGCGGGGTGTGAGCGCTACACATACTCATCACCCTGCTGCGAGGTTTGTTGGCGACATACAGGTAATCCCTGCGGCGCGTGAAATAACTCATTTGCCCATTATCTTTGATCCGAGTCACGCGACCTTTCGGAGAGAATACGTTCCTGCCATGTCGCGCGCCGCCGTTGCTGCTGGAGCGGATGGCCTACTAATTGAAGTTCACCCTAACCCAACGGAAGCAGCCATCGATCCGCTTCAGGCCCTTGGTTTTGATGCTTTCGTTGGATTGATGGAACTGTTACGGGAACTCGCCCCTATCGTTGGCCGACAGCTGTAGCGCATTGCATGAAGTGTCTCATACTCATTCCAGCTCGTTCCGGCTCTGTAAGAGTGAGAGAAAAGAATCTACGGGTATTAGGAGACAAGCCGCTTGTCGGTCACATTATCACTTCGGCTTCGCAAACTCAATCAGGGAGGGTAATTGTCTCTACAAACTCCGAGGAGATAGCCGCTATCTCAAACAGGTATGGTGCAGAAACACCATTTCTGAGACCAGATCGGCTTTCTGGTGCAACAGCGCCGTCTTTATGGGTGATTTTACACGCGCTCGGTTGGCTTCGGGATAATGAGGGATGGTCACCCGAGATTGTTGCTTTCTGCCCCCCCACGAATCCCTTCACAAGACCCAATACAATTAGGTCCATGTTGGAAAGGTTGAGGGATGCTCCAGAAGTCAACTCGATCGTTACGATTACACAACCTAAGACCCATCCGTTTCGCATTGTACGACCGTCGCGTGATGGTCATCTGGAGATCGGCATTGTGGCAATTGATGGGAAAACAATCATTGACATAGAGCGCACTCAGGATTGGCCTCGAGTGTGGGAAGGTAGCCCTGCCTGTCGGATGACCCGCGCGCACTTTTTTAGAGACATCCTGGATATGCACCCTGGTGTGTGTACTGCCGCTGGCAAGACTTATGATATCAACAGCTGTATTGGGTATGAGGTCAATGGGATCGAGTCATTTGACATTGACGACAAGTCTTCCTGGAAGGTTGGTGAAGCTATTCTCAGTTCTTATTCTGGGCCTGTTAGAGAAGCATAGCATCAGCTGAAACGGAGGTTTCCGTGACATTCGTAGATTCCAACATTGCTCGCAAGAATGCTCTTCAAAACGCTCATTTGAGGACTGCCAAGAGGCTTTCCGGCGGCGCGCCAATATTCTCTCATATTGAGTTGAGTATCACTAGCCTCTGCAATCGCACGTGTGTGTTTTGCCCGCGCGCCGATCCACAAGTCTATCCTAATACGAACGAACACATGCCTATTGAGTTGTATCGAAAGGTACTTAACGACTTGCGAGATATTGATTACACGGGTGGCCTTTCCTATTCCGGCTTCAGCGAGCCGTTATTGCATATTGGGATTGTTGATTTCGTCTCGGCTTCAAGGTCTGTTTTGCCGGACTGCAGGGTCGAGATTGTGACGAATGGGGACAAACTGACTCCCGCTCTATTGGCCACGTTGTTTAGGGTTGGTCTGACCAAGTTGCTGATTAGCATGTATGATGGACCAGAGCAAATCCCGTATTACGAAACAATAATTGCTGAAGCCGGCGTGGAACCCGAGAAAGTCATCCTACGTAAACGTTACCTTCCACCTGAAGATGGATATGGCATTATGCTGACCAACCGTGCAGGCATGGTGACACTTGGGAATCTGGGGGCAGGCCCAATGATACAAGCCATGTGGCATCCCTGCTACTATGCGCACTATCGCATGATGATCGATCATAAAGGCGACGTGCTGTTGTGTCCACATGATTGGGGTAAGAACGTGGTTGTGGCAAACGTCCGGGATCAGCATATTGCAAGGATCTGGACTGGTCGGACGATTACTCGAATTCGAAAGCGCTTGGGCAGCGGTGATCGTCCTTTAGTCCCCTGTAAAGCCTGTGATGTTGATGGGACGTACCAAGGCGGTGAGCACTTTGCAGCGTGGCAGGAGTACTACGCTCTAGATGGGGTCAATAGCTGACTTCTGTTCAGCGCTCCATGCAAATAGGTATTCTCGGTACTGGAAAAATCGCCGTTGATCATGTGGCGGCGTTTCAATCGCTCGGGCATACAGTTGTTGCGGGTTGTGCTACAAGCTCAGATTCGCCTCGTTGGCGAGCTTTCCAGGAGGTTGCGTCTGAAGCTCGATTTGAACCAGATGGAGAGGCGCTGCTTGGCGCGCCAGATGTCGATGTGATCGTGACCTGTCTTCCATGGGATGTGACAGAACGATGGTTGCCTTGTCTACTGGCAACACAGAAACCTGTTCTCATTGAGAAACCCATGGCTCTCTCCTCATCGGCAGCGAGAAATGCAATGGCTCGTCCACAGAGTAATCTTGACAATAAAATAATTGGATATAATCGACGCTTCTATGCGCCTGTGCGAAAGTTAAGCGAGCGATTGCAGCAAGGGGGATTGAAATCGGCGGAGATCACCATTTCGGAGGCGCTCACACGCCTCATCAAGCGGCATGGTCGCGATGTGATCGATCATGTCGTGGTCTACTCATCCAGTCACACCATAGATACTGCAGTGTATCTTCTTGGTGCGCTGAAACCCGTTCACGTTTACAGCTATGATGAAAAGAGATACCCGTTGCCGTTCCGTTCGCTCACGGGATTACTTGAGACCGAAGGGGGCGTGCCAGTTACCCTTTCAATCAATGCGGATAACCCAGTACCAATTGGCATCCGTTTCTTCTTTGAAGATAGGACCACTTGGCATCTTTCACCACTGGAGCGTTTGGTCGTCTACCAGGGTTACGAGATTAAAGAACCTGAAAACAATGTTCGTATCCGCCGGTATCTCCCCAAGCCTGTTCTTAATTGCACTGTGGAAACAGACCTCAAGCCCGGCTTCTTAGAACAAGCGCGTGCTTTCACGACGGGGGTCGGAAGAGAAATCGCTGCGACGCCGGCTGAGAGTGTGGAGCTGTTGTGTCTCGTCGAGAAACTATACGCGGCGGCGACTGCATGAGGACGGGGTTATTTATATCCGGGCGACTTACCTGGGTATGAGTACACTTTCTGGTCTCACTGCACTTCTCTCTAATCAGCTCCCCGCCTTGTCAGAAAATGCTGGACTGGTAGGTATCATCGGGGATCACCCATCGGCCTACGCTAAAAGCCCATTAATCTGGAACCCGACGTTTGATGCTCTTGGTATCAATGCAATGTATTTGCCTTTCGACGTACCAGCTGGCCATTTGCGTCAGGTCATTGGGGCGCTTCGGGACATCCCTACATACCTAGGCGGAAATGTTACCGTCCCCTACAAGATTGATGTCATGGCGTATCTTGACCGTCTAGACCCATTAGCCGAGGCGATTGGTGCTGTCAATACTATTGTGCGTGATGAGCAAGGCGCTCTAATTGGATACAACACTGATGGGCAGGGCGCGATAGATACGTTGACACGTTTGCAACCCGGCAAGGCGACGCCATTTGTTGAGTCTCTTGACGGTCAACGGGTTTTGCTCATCGGTGCGGGTGGAGCTGCTCGAGCTGTATCTTTTTATCTTGGGCGACATATAGGGACAGGTAGAATGTGGATTGCTAATCGTACCGATGAGCGCTCCGATGAGCTGGCAGGACGTTTACGGATGAATGGGACATCAGCGGCAGCAATTACTTTCGATGATTTTGGCAGTGTGATTGGTGAGGTGACATTACTGTTGAACACGACCAGTATAGGGCAGTCTGGCTTACGCTCGTTGCGCGGTGGTCAGCAGACCATTTTAGAGCCGTATTCACCTCTGGCTGCCTTTAGCGTTGAAGCAATTGCTACCGAGAATCCGGGGGGAATACGCGCCTGGGCTGCATCGATGTTCGATGACATTGTGAATAACAATCGTCGTTCTTGGGAACTGTTGACTCGCCTGCCCGTGACTGCACGTTGCTTTGACGTGATCTACTCGCCGCTAGAAACCGTCTTGTTACAGCAGGCGCGTCTGTCTGGCCATGCGACTGTAAATGGCAAGGCAATGAACGTTTGTCAGGCTGTTGCCGGCTTTTTGAAGGTAATGCGACCCCGGTTGTCCCAGCTTAACAGAGGCAAGGAAGACTGGTATGCGCGCGTGCAAGCGGAAATGCATCAGGCGTGGTAGGTGACTGCCACGACACAAGCGGTGATTCCTGAAGTATATCTAATTGCTGCCACGACGGCTGATAGTGTGAAGGCTGCGCAGGCTCAAATCGATATCGTCCGTACGGCGGGCGCACAGGCAATCAAAGTGAGCAATTCGGTCCCTGAAGCAGCTTATTCGCGATCGACTTTGGAACGTCCGACCTTTAACATGCATGGGAAGATGACTACTCGGGGTGATGTAATCCGCCAGCAGGCTTTGTCGTTCGACAGTTTGCGCCAGATTCGTGAATATGCGCGCGGGCGAACGGATTTCATCGTGAGCGCACGCGACTCGGTGGCACTAACGCGTGGGCTATCGCTGGAACCGGATGGCATCTTCCTACCGGGCGCGACTGTCTCCAATTCGCAGCTTGTCGAACAGGCGCTGGCCCCCGGGCAGCGGGCTTTTGTGGAGATTTCGTTGTCTCTCCCCAACGAGTGTCAGTTGATTAGACAGGCATTTGCTGAACAACCGGTGACGTTGGTGCTGAACACACAGGCTTTTGGCGCTCGACCAATTTGGCGAAAGTTGCTGGGTCTGATTGTGCTAAAGCGATTGGGATTTCCGATCGGCCTTGGTGGGATTGGGGGCGATACTGATCTAGCAGTCGCAGGCTTGGCTGCCGGCGCTACAGTCTTGGAGACCAACCTGTCGCTGATCTCCAATTGCGATGCCACCGATATGAAATCGGCAGCATTCCTAATGCTTGCCGAAGCGGTGCGAGAATTCCAAGAAGCGTCGGAATGTCTTGCTCTTCCGGTTGGAGACCCGGATCAATGGGATGCAGCTGACGGGGAGCGTGCTGGCATGGTCGCCGCGCGTGACATTCGTGCCGGCGAGACGATCACAGCGACGATGATCGCATTCAAAGCACCCTATCGAGGTCTTTCACCCCGAATGCTCGATCAAATCACAGGTTGCCAGCTGCTATACGATATATCTGCGGATGAGCCGATTACCTTGGGGAATATCAGCGTATGATTTCGGTCATCATTCGCACGAAGAATGAAGCCATATGGCTGGAACGTTGCTTGCGCGCTGTGCGGTTGCAGAGCTTGACGATTGACGCGGTGATACTTGTAGACAACGACTCGGTGGATGGCACGCCCGACATTGCACGAGCCTACGACTGTACTGTTTTGTCGATCAGTGATCGAGAATTCACCTATGGTCGCGCCCTAAACTATGGCATCGCGCACACAAAGTCTGAATTTATCGCTATCCTCTCTGCCCATTGTATTCCTGTCAATGATTCGTGGTTACACAGGTTATGGCTGAACTTTCAAGATAACTCTATCTCAGGCGTCTACGGACGCCAAGAACCCTTACCGGATAGCCACGATTTCGACAAGCGTGATCTTTGGACGGCCTTTGGACTTGATCGACGGGTGCAGCAGGTAGGCTATTTCTTTCATAACGCCAACTCAATGATTCGCCGCGGAGTCTGGGAATATTTCCGATTTGATGAAACCTTAAGCGGCGTAGAGGATAGAGCGTGGGCAAAAAAGGTGCTGGCAGCTGGTTACCGGATCGTCTATGAACCCACCGCCAGTGTGTACCATCATCATGGGATTCACCAGGGACGTGACGAAGCCCGTGCTGCGCGGGTTGTCAAAGTGATTGAACTCCTGAATCAAAATCAGCAGCCAATTGGGAAAGAAGCACAAAAGGAAGCTCGGTGAACGCGCCCTCCAATATTCTGGCTGTCATCCCTATCCGTTCCAGTGATGCCGAGTTGCGATCGGGGCACGAACCGCTACTGGGCGACCGACCGTTATTCGACTACACCTTTCGGTCAGCTTTGGAAGCGAAGTCGCTCTCAAGGCGGATTGTATCTACCGATGCAGAGTGGATTGCCCAGCGAGCGCGGGAAGCTGGCTTGGAAGCCCCCTTCTTAAGGCCGCCTGAGTTGGATGAGATTGGTAGTACGACCACCGACGTCATGCGTCATTGTGTGCAATGGCTGGAGGAGAACGAGGGCTATCGAACGGATTGGGTAGTGCTGTTAGAGATCACCCACCCTTTCCGGCTGCCTGACTTGATCGACCGGCTTGTCCACACTGTATTGACACAAGATGTGGATTCCGGTTTTTTGGCATACCGCGAGGTACATAGTTATTGGGTAGAAGGCCGGGATGGCCAACCACGGCAAGTAGGTCAAGATGCAGAGATTCCGCGCGGCATACGTCGGCCTATCTTCCGTGATATGGGGGGGCTTGCTTCTATGTTTAGGGTATCCAATCTGTACGCCGGTCGCCGTTATGGAAACCGGGTGGCGTTGGTTCCCTGCGATGATGTATTTGCTTTCGTTGACCTTCATGACCCGGTTGGCGCCTTACTTGCGGAGACGATTGTAAGCAGTGGAAAGGTAGATGAACAACAGTGACGTTATTTTGATCAAGTCAGTGATCTTCCTCAAACAATAATTCTAATTCAGATCAAGAATCGCAGAGATGACCAAATACAACTCATTTAGAATATCAAACTAGGCTCGAAAACGCCCTAGCATGTTTCTGGTTTCCCCTAAACGTTTTGCTCCTACGCACAACATCAATAAATATTGGCTTTACCAACGTATGCGTTTAGATTTCGGCACAATGCCTGAAGGGGTACACATTGAGAATGACTCTAATTTGGCACCATGGATAACAGACCGCGACCGCGCGTGGATTGCCAGGATACCGTCAATCCCCCTGCCTCTAACACGGAGAATTGGGTTAATGGTCAGTTGGGTTTTGAGCGAATCCTGTATAAAGCGGGGCGATGAGTAGAGTTCCAGGAGATGCGCTATAAACTTTGGGCTGTCGAAAAGTTGACAAAGCGGCCGTCGTCAGTGTTTCTCTATGGTCTGTGGGATGGCAAGCACTCGGTTGAACCAGTTTCTACCATTCTTGTTGGGTGGCCACAGCGCGCGGTTCTCCCGTTGCGTGCCTCTGACATAATCTGGCACTTCGTGGCAAATCAAGAGCTTTCTGGCAAAACGTGTGGACAGCATCCGTTGCACGTGCTTCAGATCGGCTCGGGCTCTGCCATACTACCCGGCCTGATGACGCATGCGCTAGGGAGTCGTCACGTTCTAGTAGACTTACCCGAACAAGCCGCGGTTGGCTTTTCAGTTTTGTCTGAGATTTTTCCAAATTTACGTGTACTGCTTCCAAACGAACTAGTGATGGGAGAAACAAACATTGAGGACGCTGATATCGTATTCATTACTCCTGAGCAGCTTGACTGGCTTGAGCAAAAGGAGTTTGAGGTTGCCGTCAATATGTTCTCTTTTCAGGAGATGTCGCACGATACGATCAGCGAGTATTTTGAATTGATTCGTACTCACTTGAAACCAGGGGGTATATTCTACTGTATGAATCGTGCCTTGAAACGGAATTATGATGATTACTCAACCTCTGAGTTCGCAAACTATCCTTGGTCTCCAGTGGACGAATTCTTGTATGACTTCACTTTCGACGGTGTCTTAGCCGATGTCAAGGTTGCTGGAAAGAGTGTTCGAGAAAGTGTTGTCAGGCTCGCCTCGCGTGTTGAGAGCACTTGGGAATGGGGGAGGGTACCACAATAATGCTACGATTTTACTGGCGTATCGTGTTCCGACCGTATCTGTGGCTCATCGTGGCGATCGCGGCAGCTACCTTCGTGATCTCGCTGGCTGAGGTTGCTAGTATCGGCTTGATTGTGCCCGTTGCCGGTATCATGATTGAGCCTGAGCAATCGGCGGTGAACCCCGTCCTTGTGACGCTGCAGCGTTTGGCGGAACTGGCCGGCCTCTCGCCACGCCCGGAGTCGATCGTGATGGCCGGCTTGTTGGTTGTCGCCGTGCTGGTAGTTTTGAAGAACGTATTGGTGTTGTCCAAGACGTACTGGGTGGCATCGCTGTCGGGCCGGGTTTCAAACGTCTTTCGCGCACGGGTGTTTGACGCTTACCTGCGGTCGCGCTTTGGCAAGATCATGCAACGGGGGCGCGGGGCAATCTATGAGGATATTGTCCGAGCAGGTAGTGGCATTCAAGCCGCCATTACCGTTGGGGCACAACTGCTCGCCTCGGCGACGTATGTGCTTACAACGTTAGGGTTGTTGATTTACCTTTCCTGGTGGGCGACATTGATAATAGGCGGGTTGGTGTTTCTGGGGTTGCGCGCCATGCGGGTCGGGTTGGAGCACCGGTCGAAGTGGGTCGGTCACCAGCAGCACACGTTGACCCAGCAGCGGTCGGCCTTGCTGGTGGACGCGATCGACGGCGCGCGCGTGGTAAAGGCGCACACGCTCGAGGCGGACACCGTGGCGCGCATGGATTCGCTACAGGGCCGCATGCTGCCGCTGACCCTGCGCCTGGGGATATTGCGCGAGGTGCCGGCCATATTCTTTGAAGTCACCGGCATCATGCTCGTCGTGCTGTTGGTGGGCCTCGTATTCAATTTCCCGCAGCTCGGCCTGACGCTGCCCACCCTCATGGCGTTGGTTGTCGGCCTGCGGCGTTTGATGCCGGCGGCGAGCGGCGTGAACACCAGTCTCGTAAACCTCAGCACCCTTTTGCGGCAGATCGAAGTCGCCGATGAGGTGTTGCATACGCTGCCAAGAGAGCAGTCCGGCAGTTGTGCTGTGTCGCCAAACGGTGTGAAAACCCTCCAGTTGGAGCATGTTTCCTTTCATTACCCCGGACACACTGATGCGCGTGTGCTCACCGATGTCCACGTGACCTTGCGGCACGGGCAGGTCACAGCGCTGGTCGGCCATACGGGCACGGGCAAAACCACCATTGCCGATTTGCTGGTGCGGCTCTACGATCCGACCTTCGGTCGCATCCTGGTGGACGGCGTCGACTTGCGAGAGCTTGAGCTGGCGACCTGGCGGCGGGGCACCGGTTATGTGGGACAGGACACGTTCCTGTTCAACGCTACTATGCGCGACAACGTTGTCCTTTGGGACACGTCTATTTGTCTCGAGGAAGTTGAGCGCGCGGCGCGGGTGGCGCAGCTGCACGAGTTCGTGTTAACGTTGTCGGATGGGTATGACACGGTGGTCGGAGACCGGGGATTGAAACTCTCCGGCGGACAGCGCCAGCGCGTTGCGATCGCGCGCGCCATTTTGCATGAGCCCGATGTGCTGGTGTTCGACGAGGCCACCAGTGCGCTGGATAACGTCACCGAGAAAGCCGTCCACGCAGCCATAGGTCGTTTGCGTTCCGACGCGATTGTGGTTCTGATAGCCCATCGCCTGAGCACGGTGCAGGATGCTGATCAAATCATTGTGCTGCGCGATGGGCGTGTGGTGGAACAAGGCCAGCACGAGGAACTCTTGAAGGCGCGCGGCGAGTTCTGGGCGCTGTACCAGGGGCATGAGCAGGAGCTGGAGTTTGTTTCCGGTTGATTATCGCGGGCAGACGGGACGAAGAGGTAGAGCGTAGAGTTGGGCCGATGCTTATTTCGAGTTTCAGAGCTAGGGCGGCGCGAGGGCTAACGTCATAACGTGTTCACGTTCCAACGTTTGAACGGTCTAGGCGAAAGCACTTGTGATGGAAGAATCTATTAGCGAATCGTATTCCGGCCGTTCTGGTGGAAGATCGTGGGGGTCGCGGCGGTGATTAAGTGACTGGTACTACGCTGGTCACGGGCGGTGCAGGATTCATCGGCAGTCATCTCGTAGAACAATTGCTGAACGATGGTCGTGAAGTGAGGGTCTTAGACAACTTCATCACCGGGCGACGGGAGAACTTGAAGCACCTTCTTGACTGCAGTAATCTGACTGTTCATGAAGTGGACGTCGCCGATTGTGAGCGAATTCGATCATTCTTTGCGGACGTCGAGTGGGTGTTCCATCTGGCTGCCCTGGCTGACATCGTCCCGTCCATTCGGCAGCCGCTTGCTTACCACCGGGCCAATGTGGATGGCACAGTCAGTGTACTGGAAGCGGCGCGCCATGCGGGCGTGAAGCGATTGGTGTACGCGGCCTCCTCGTCTTGTTACGGCATCCCCGATGCCTATCCTACGTCGGAGACAGCCGCAATCCGCCCCCAGTATCCGTATGCTCTGACCAAGTACCTGGGCGAACAGCTTGTGCTCCACTGGGGCCAGGTGTACGAGCTTCCCGTTCTCTCGTTGCGCCTCTTCAACGTCTATGGGCCACGTTCTCGCACGTCGGGCACGTACGGTGCTGTGTTTGGCGTTTTTCTGGCACAGAAGTTGGCCGGTAAGCCGTTCACGGTTGTTGGCGACGGGAACCAAACACGTGATTTCACGTTCGTCACCGACGTCGTTGACGCTTTCATCCGCGCGGCTGAATCGCAAACCGTGGGCGAGGTTATTAATGTCGGCTCGGGCAACACATACAGCGTCAACCATCTCGTGGAGCTGCTTGGCGGTGAGGTGGTTTACATCCCCCTACGACCAGGTGAGCCCGATTGCACCTTTGCCGACACCACCAAAATCAGGCACGAACTTGGGTGGCGGCCCCAGGTTTCTTTCCAAGACGGCGTCATGACAATGCTGGACAACATCGACTATTGGCGGGACGCGCCTGTCTGGGGTCCTCAATCCATCTCTGAGGCTACACGAGATTGGTTTACATATTTGGGTCAGACGGCGCACGCACGTGGTTCCGCAATATCGATGTAACGTCTCCTATGCCACGCAATCGCAAGGTTAGACAACTAGATGAGCTGGCTGCTCTTCTGAAAGACCTGAAGTCTGAAGGTAAAAGAATCGTCCATTCCCACGGTGTTTTCGACCTTTTGCACGTGGGTCACATCCGCCATTTTGAGGAAGCCAGCACGATGGGAGACGTTCTGGTGGTGACAATCACCGGCGATGAGCACGTCAATAAAGGTCCCCACCGCCCGACCTTTCCTCAGGATCTTCGCGCGGAGGCTATTGCAGCGCTAGGCACTGTGGATTATGTGGCGATAAACCGCTGGCCGCTAGCGGTCAATGCCATCAAGTTGTTGCTTCCCGATACTTACGTTAAAGGGCCAGACTACCAGGATGTTCGCAAGGACATCACAGGGGGAATCCTTGAGGAGGCGGCGGCAGTCAAAGCAGTAGGTGGGGAAATCCGCTTCACGGACGATGTCACTTTCAGTTCCTCCTCCGTGCTCAACGAACGCTTTTCCCCATATTCAGGTGTGACCGATCGCTACCTCGACGACTTTCGGCGGCGCCATTCCATGGGCGAGGTGCTAGGGTGGTTGGAACAGGCGCGCTCGCTAAGGCCATTGGTAATCGGTGAAGCGATAATAGACGAGTACCATTTCACCAACGGGATAGGTAAAGCAACGAAAGATCCCATAGTGGCCGTCCTGCACGATAGGGTGGAGACCTATGCTGGAGGTACCTTAGCAATCGCTAATCACCTTGCTGGCCTGTGTGACCACGTGGAGCTAGTAACACAGATTGGTGAGGCCGAACGGCGCGAGAGAACTGTCCGGGACTTGCTCAAACCCAATGTTCGGCCACAATTCACCACTAAATCAGGCGCGCCGACCATTCACAAACGTCGCATTGTGGATGAGCACTCCGGCAACAAGTTGTTGGAGATATATGTCATGGACGACAGTCCCACTGGAGCTGCAGATCAGGAGCACTTGATTGATGCACTGGATGTTTCACAGGCCAGAAGTGATCTGATTATCGTAGCCGATTATGGCCATGGAATGCTGACAAAGAGAGCAATAGACTATCTCTGTGGCCAAGAGAAATTTCTGGCAATTAATGTTCAGACCAATGCGGGCAACCGGGGTTTCAATCCTATTTCCAAATACCGACTAGCTGACTACGTCTGCCTAGCAGGGCACGAGATTCAAATAGAAACCCGGATGCGCGATGTAAATATGCAGGAAGGGACTCGCGAGGTTCTCAAGCGAATTGAGTGCTCTCGTGTTCTGGTTACAGTGGGTCAAGAGGGGATTCTGCACTTAGATGCTACCGATGGCTTTACGAAGTCTCAAGCGCTGGCATCCCATGTGTTGGATAAGGTCGGCGCCGGGGATGCCGTTTTGGCAGTCACTTCGCTACTCGAGAAGATTGGCGCACCTACGGATATTATTGGTTTTATTGGCAATGTAGCTGGAGCTCATGTGGTAGCTTCGCTGGGCAATGCAGTTCCTCTAGATCGAGTCACACTCAGTAGACACATTACTAGCTTGTTGAAATAGAGGTGGCTAACATTAGGACAGTTTTAGTGACTGGTGGTGCCGGCTTTGTGGGCGCCGTGCTGGTACCCGAACTACTTGATGCGGGTTACCAAGTGAAGGTGCTGGACTTGTACCTCTACGGCCACCATGTCCTAGATGCGGTCAAGGGGTATCCGGGTCTCGAGCAGGTAAAGGGTGACATCCGTAATCGAAAACTACTTGAGCAAGTGCTTCCGGGTTGTGATGCGTTGATCCATCTGGCCTGCATCTCCAACGATCCCAGTTTCGAGCTCAACCCTGAACTGGGTAAGTCCATCAACTTCGATGCCTTCCGCCCGCTTGTGGAGACCAGCAGGGACGCTGGTGTGCGGCGCTTCATTTACGCTTCGTCTTCCAGCGTCTACGGCATCAAGAACGAGCCGGACGTGCAAGAGAGCATGTCTTTGGCGCCCCTCACTGACTACTCGCGCTTCAAGGCGGATTGCGAGGAGGTACTGTTGGAGTACCAGTCCGATGACTTCACCACAGTCATCATCCGACCGGCCACGGTCTGCGGTTACTCCCCTCGCCAGCGTCTCGATGTGGTGGTGAACATCCTCACTAATCTCGCCTACAACAATCGTGAGATATCCGTCTTCGGCGGCTCGCAGCTGCGGCCGAACATTCATATCGCCGACATGGCGGAGGCCTACGTGGTCCTGCTAAATGCCCCGAGGGAGAAGGTCGCGGGCGAGATATTTAATGCGGGCTACGAGAACCAACCCGTGAGAGAACTCGCGGAGACCGTCAGGAGTGTCGTCGGCGAAGACGTCCAACTTGTTACGTCTCCAACCAACGACAACCGTTCATACCACATATCTTCCCGGAAGATAAGGGAAGTGCTCGACTTTGAAGCTAAACATTCCATCCGCGAAGCGGTTGAGGATTTGTGCGCTGCGTTCGACGATGGCCTGCTACCGAATTCCCTTGAGAATGAAAGGTACTTCAATATCAAGCGAATGCGGTCCCTAAACCTGGTCTAGCGTGACACACATCGGCATAGATTTCGATAACACCATTGCCCGGTATGACGAGTCCTTCAGGGAGATAGCATTACGGGAAGGGTTTATCACAGGAAACTGGGATGATAAGGGGAAGACCGAGATCCGCGATTGCCTGCGTCGCCAGCCGGACGGCGAAACAACCTGGATGAAGCTGCAGAGTCTCGTGTATGGGAAGTTTATGCAGCGTGCGGAGATGATGCCGGGTGTCGCCAATTTCCTACTGCAATGTAAAGTAAGACACCATTCGGTATACATCGTCAGCCACAAGACTGAGTATGGCCACTTCGCCTCTGATAATATTTCGCTGCGCCAGGAAGCCCTGAAATGGATGGAGACAAAGCGGTTTTTTAACCCCGAATATTATTGCTTTAAGAGGGAAAACGTTTTTTTTGCCAGTACCAGGGAAGAAAAGGCCGAAAGAATAGCAGAACTGGGTTGCGATTATTTCGTTGACGACCTGCCGGAGGTGTTCGCGGAAGAGAAATTTCCGGCAGGCACGCGTAGGATACTCTTCGGCCGATTGAACGTCATAGAATCTTCGTACTCTGTGAAGCCGATGAGTAATTGGGGGGACATCTCCAACCGTATTTTGGGCCCGGCGACGGACGATGATGTTTGTCTGTGGGCGGGCCTGGTGGCGGGCAGCCAGTTCGAAGGCGTCGAGAGAGTTTCGGGCCGGGGAAACAGCCGGATCTACAAGGCCATGGCGACTGACGGAAAGTGCTGCGCGCTCAAGCGCTACCCGGACCAGCTTTCCGATTCCAAGCCGCGCTTGGAGACAGAATTCCATGCCCTCCGGTTTCTCGCCCTGCAAAACGTAGCTAATGTCCCGGTGGCATTTGACATGGATGGGGATCTGAACCTGGGGCTGATTGAATGGGTCGAGGGTGTGCCGGTGACCCGCCCCTCAGTGGCTGATCTCCGACAGGCGATCGGCTTTGTCGAAAGGCTGCATTCCGTATCGCGGGAAGCAGGTGCGAACGGTATCGGCCGCGCTTCAGAGGCTTGCTTATCAGCCACTGGGCTGATAAGCCAGGTGGAGGACAGATTGAGGCGACTGCGGGCGGAAAGTGGACGTTTCCCAGGGCTTGCAAGATTTCTGGAGCGCACATTCGAGCCTCTGTGGGAAGATCTCAGGGAGAGGAGCCTAACTCTCTGGCCACTCGAATCACGGGAGTGCGTCCTTCCCAAAGAAAAACAGACGCTGAGTCCCTCCGATTTTGGGTTCCACAATGCCCTCACGGATGGCGGGAAAATCACATTTATCGACTTTGAGTATTTTGGTTGGGATGATCCAGTGAAACTCACGGCGGATTTTCTCTGGCATCCGGCTATGGAGCTCGATCCAGACATTTCCGAGCAATGGAAAAAGGCCATGCTTGACCTTTTTTCCGGCGACCCTGACTTCGCTAGCCGGCTGCATGCCGCCATGCCCCTCTACGGGCTGCGCTGGGCAATGATCGTGCTCAATGAATTCTTACCGGGTTTGTCCGAACGCCGTCGAGACGCTTACGGCACGGATTGCCGTGACCTTGATGAGTCCCGGAATATTCAACTTGGAAAAGCCAGACGCTACTACGAACGTGTAAAACAGTTATGCCGACGCTGACTGTTACCTGATGGAAAATGTACGAAGGCCTGATTGAAAAAGCAACGAAACTTCGGCGAGATACATTTATCGCCTTTATCGAACACGGTGAGGCCCACCTGGGCGGCAGTTTTTCCATGATTGAAATACTGATAGCGCTGTATGAAGAGACAATGCAAGAGGAAGATAAATTCATTCTGAGCAAAGCCCACGCCTCGTTTCCACTTTGTCTTCTACTGAAAGAAAAGGGCTACAATCCTACGCTCTCAACGCACCTTGAGATAGAACCGGAAAACGGAATTCACTGCACGACAGGCAGCCTCGGCCACGGACTACCGATGGGCACTGGCATGGCCATGGCCCGGAAGCTGCAAAAGAAACCGGGAAAGATATATGTGATGATCAGTGACGGGGAGTGCCAGGAGGGAACCACCTGGGAATCGCTTCTCATCGGCGCAAGGCACCGACTCGACAATCTTATCGTCCTGATTGACTACAACCGCATTCAGGCGCTAACCACATTGGAGGAAGGACTGCCGCTTGACCATCTCGGCTCCAAATTCAAAGCTTTCAATTGGGAATCTACCGAGGTTGTAGATGGGCATTCCTTTGAAGAACTGATTCCGGCACTACGGGAAAATTGCGTCGAAGGAAAACCTCGAGCGGTCGTTGTTCACACTACCAAGGGCAAAGGTATCCAGGCTTTTGAGAACGATCCTGCGTGGCACGCCAGAAAGGTAAAAGGGGAAGAACTGGGAATCGGTAAGAGGGCATTGGGGTTAGCATGAGGCGGCGTTTCGGGAGACTCATCACTGAACTCGCGGACAGGGATGAAAAGATCTATGCCCTCGTAGGGGACATCGGATATCGCGTTTTTGATGGTTTCAGAGAGCGACACCCGAAACGCTTCATCAACATGGGCATTTGCGAGCAAAGCATGATCGGCGTGGCTGCCGGTATGGCTATCGAAGGGCTCAAACCCTGGGTGTACACTATTACGCCGTTCCTTATAGAACGACCCTTCGAACAAATCAAACTTGATATCGACCAGCAGAAAGTCAATGTGAAACTCGTGGGATATGCGGATTACCCCACCCTAGGGCCGACGCACAATGAATTGGACGCTAAGAAACTGATGCAGCTTTTCCGGAATATCGACTCGTTTTTTCCGACCGATGGGGATGAAACACAATCCGCGGTGTACCAGGCCTATGAGAAGACCGGCCCTGCTTTCATCAGTCTCAAGAGTGATCCATCACTCAGCAGGTCTATCACTGATGCGCAATAACTACCCCTACATAAGTTTGACAGCAAACGGGGAATAGATTCTTCAGGTGTAAAGGCGATGGGCAAACTCGTCAACTTTGTGACACTCCTCCTCCACCAGATCACTAGCCGCGCCTACATTGACCGCATGGTGGACGAAAAGGTCCATTGCATGCTGCAGGCGAAGGAGTACTGAGCTGATTATTGGGAAGGTGACCGGCGTTACGGCTATGGCGGTTTCAAGTATATGCCTGGCCGCTGGAGGCCGGTTCCGACGCACCGAGGTGCTTCAGGCGGATCGGAATTCCCGATGTGGCCCCAGTTCAGTATGACAGGCAGCATAATTTGATGGAGAGGTGCCAGATATTTGTGGAGAACATTATCAATACCATTCTGGGTTTGAGCCGCGTCTCGGGACAGAAGGAGCATCCTGCTGAGAAAGCTTTATAATCCGGCAGCCATTGCTTCAGACGAACCTCGCTCGCTGAAGCAAGCGATTCTGCGTGTTGCCGCCAGGCGGATAGTGGCTGTCATGGGCCTGAATCGGCCGACAGCACTTGCCACTGAGATTGTGCAGCAGATCTCACCTGTGTGCGTGATTCAAACTCGGATGGGCGATCTGTATTGTCGAGGCGGGCATGGCAGGTTGGTCTGGAGGGCAGACACAATCTACTCGGAAGAGCCGCAGACTGTTGGCTGGCTCGGTAGCCTGACCGCCGGCGATGTTCTTTGGGATGTTGGCGCAAACGTGGGGCTGTATGCACTCTTTGCAGCGAAGGTTACTGGCTGTACTGTAGTGGCCTTTGAGCCAGAAGCGCGAAACTATGCGCTGTTAATTGAGAATATTGCTCTCAATCACCTTAATGATCGGGTGCTGGCCTCAAACATCCCTCTTTACTCTACACACAGTATGGGAGTGCTTCAGATTCATGCCATTACGCAAGGAGGTGCATATAATGAGTTTATCTCTGGGTTAGAAACAAGGCGTGCTACGCCAGAACCAAATCGGATTTCACAGTGGCAGATTTCAACGACGGCAGATGAATTGGTTGGTAGCTATGGTCTTCCACGGCCCACTCACATTAAGCTTGATGTCGATGGGAATGAGCCTGACATTCTCTGCGGAGCGCAAGAAACGCTCGCGAATGATGTTTGCAAGAGTGTACTCGTTGAAGTCGAAGATAACGAACAACATCGAGACATGGTCAAGCAGTTGTTGGGTTTGGGCTTCAAGGTGATGATGGAACGATCTAATGCGACGTCACGGCGTCATCTGCCTCATAGGCCGCAGGTTGAGCATCTATTGGAGAAGTGGCACGCCACAAATATGATCTTCATCAAGTCCTGATGTGACTTGGCCTGGAACGAGTATTCAACTGGGAGTGTTCTATCTATGGGAAGACTATTAGAAATAGTTACACCGCTACATAAGCGCACGCAGCGCGACTACATTGGTCGCATGATGGACGATAAGGTCCACTGTATGTTGAAGGCCAAGGAGTACGAATATGATTATTGGGATGGTAATCGCCGCTACGGTTACGGTGGCTACCATTATGATGGTCGCTGGAAAGTGGTGGCGGAGAAGATGGTCGATATCTATGACCTACAACCAGATGCATGCATCTTGGATGTTGGCTGTGGTAAGGCGCATCTGCTCTATGAGTTGAGTGAACTACTTCCAGAGTCCAAAGTACATGGATTTGATGTTTCCAGTCATGGCTTGGCTGGTGCCCCAGAATCAATTCGAGATCGACTCTTTCGTTATCGTGCACAGGACACCTATCCTTTTGGTGACAAGCATTTTGACTTAGTCATTTCTCTCGGCTGCCTGCATAACCTGCGCATATTTGAATTGAAGATGGCCATTGGTGAAATCGAGCGCGTGGGAAAACAGAAATACATCATGTTGGAAAGTTACCGCAATGAACAAGAGATGTTCAACCTTGAGTGTTGGGCGCTGACCGCCGAGTCGTTCTTCGACACGGCCGAATGGATCTGCATTTACAATCACTTCGGTTATACGGGTGACTACGAGTTCATCTATTTCGAGTGATGAGAGGACTTGCTGCGATCCTGACAGAACTGAATGCGCCACTTGAGTTGGCGGAGATCGAAGTCCCGCGGCCGGAAGTTGGGCAGGTATTGGTGCAGGTGCACGCCAGCGGGATTTGCGGCGCGCAGCTGGGCGAAATTTCCGGTGTGAAAGGACCGGACAAATACCTGCCGCACTTGCTAGGGCATGAGGGCGGTGGCGTCGTTTTGGAAGTCGGGCCTGGCGTGACCCAAGTGAAGCCCGGCGACAGTGTGGTGCTGCATTGGCGCAAGGGCGCGGGCATCCAGTGTCATCCGCCCCAATACCATTGGAATGGCCGCGTGGTCAACGCCGGCTGGGTAACCACTTTCGGTGAGTGTGCTGTCATCTCCGAAAACCGGCTGACGCCTATCCCCGATGACGTTCCCTTCGAGATCGCCGCCCTAATGGGTTGTGCCGTGACTACCGCTCTTGGGCTGATCAACAATCTGGCTCAGCTGAAGATCGGGCAGTCTATCGCCGTCTTGGGATGTGGCGGCGTCGGGTTAAACGTGCTTCAAGGCGCGGCCATGGTCTCTGCCGATCCGATCATTGCTATTGATATCTACGATCACAAGCTGGACATGGCACACGAATTCAGCGCGACCCACTTAATCAATTCGTCACGAGCCGACTTGCGAGATGAGATTCACAGGATTGTCGGACCTCGGGGCGTGGACGTGTTTGTGGAAAATACTGGCATCGTCGCGCTTATTGAGCAGGCCTATGAACTGACCGCTCCTCAGGGTCGCACAATTCTCGTCGGTGTGCCGCGCCATGATCAGGATATCCGCATTCATTCCCTTCCTCTGCACTTCGGCAAAGTGTTGACGGGATGCGAGGGCGGCAACGCCAACCCGACGGTGGATATTCCGCGCTACTTGCGACTATACCAGAAGGGCAACCTGTCACTCGAACGCTTAATTACTCACCGCTACCCATTGACTGAGGTCAATAAAGCGTTAGATAGGATTCGTGCTGGGGATGTGGGGAGGTGTGTTCTTCAGATACACTGATTTGCGCGATTGAAAGACCATGAAGCCTATGGACATTCCACAGTATATCAAGCGCTGCCAGACAGCCAAACTAACGCTGGTTGAACAGATTGCTCACCGTTTTAACTTCGACCAAATCAACCTCGCAGTCGAGGTAGGCAAAGCCTGGCGGGCAGGCTGTTGCTCGGCAACAACATCATGAATAGCAAACCTACCGTGCGATTCGAAGGCGTGGCCCCTCTTTCTGAAAGGGGTAAATGATCAGCAACTTGTCCAAGGTTCTCGTCCTTGACGTTTCGAGCTATGTGGGCGGACATCTTTTCAATCATCTTGGCAAAAAACGGGCCGTCGGGACCTATTTCAGGTCGCCAATTGCTGGTTGCCGTTATTTTGACGCACTATCGATGGGTCTAGCAGACGTTGTCCATAATCCGGAAGAATGCAGCCATGCCGTGATCCTTTTTGCGGATACTAAGCCCGATTCCTGCGCTGCCGATGTCGTGAAGTCCAGAGCGCTAAACGTGGATAGCACAAAACGGGTAATCGACCGCCTTGTCGAATGGCAGATAAAGCCCATATTCGCCTCTACCGAGTCTGTGTTTGATGGCGTCTCGGGAAACTACGTGGAATCCGACACCCCAAACCCGATCCTCATCTACGGCCAACAAAAGCTGGAGATTGAGGAATATCTTCAGGATTACTGTCAGCACTTTACTATTGTAAGGCTAGCCAAAGTTTTTGGCTCCCAGAGGGGCGATTCCACTCTATTCACCTCTTGGCTTGATGCCATTGCTCGTTCTGAGATTATTCATTGTGCATACGATCAAGTCTTCTCTCCAATTCATGTAGAAGATGTGGTTGAAAGCATCAGTCGGCTAATCGATCTCGACTGCGATGGTGTTTACCACATCGCAAACACTGGAGCGTATAGCAGGATCCAGCTACTATATACTCTGCTCGACCAGTTGCGAGAAATATCCAGTGTGGAGGTGAAGGTGGTTCCCTGCAGCATTCACGATTTCGACCTAACCGAGAAGCGGCCGCTAGACGTGTCGATGACGCCGGGTAAGTTGATCAAGTCGACCGGCATACAGATCAAGTCGATCGAGGAAGCGGTCGGGCAATTGGTGACCTCTGTGAGTGATGCCTTAGGATCACTTGCGCTGGATACGCCTCGTCCCCGAACCGGCAGCCGATCGGGAGCGCCTACCGGGTCAGAGTTTCCAGCAACCAAATTAGTATGATGACAATAAACGGCAAGACAGATAAAGATGGACTGGGTCCTCTATCTAGTCGAGAATCCGAAGCCACCCTGGACCGTCTTTTTCCGACACGAAACCTACGGAAGATCTTGTTGGTAAATCCTCCCGACGCCGACGCTTCGTTGTTCCGTTACGATACGGCCAAACGGGGACGCTATTCCAACTATCCTCCTTATGGCCTTGCTGTGATCGCCCAACAACTCAGGTCTATCGGCGTCTCGGTGTCGATCTCAAACCTGAACAACGAAGTTCTGAAGGCTTGCTACGAATCGACCGATGAATCGGATTATGATTTCGATTCGATCTGGCGCAGCAAACTGGAAATGGACGTATCGAGTTTCCAGCCGGACATGATCTGCGTTACCTGCATGTTCACCATGACCCACGCATCCCTTAAGGAGGTCTGCTCCGAGGCCGCCAATTTCGGGGTCCCCATCGCCATTGGCGGCGTGCATGCAACCAACGATATCGAAAGGGTACTGGACGATCTTCCGGAAGTCTCCTTTGCGTTTGTCCGAGAAGGCGAATTGTCGATAAAGTGCTTCGTTCGAGTGGTAAACCGGGAACTGCCCGTTGACCACTTGGCCCAGACGATTGTGGTGGACGAGAAATCAAATTCCTGCCACCGCTACCTGAACGAATCGGTTCCCAGCGCCACCGACATTGATGTCATTCCCGCCTTCGACCTGCTCGACACCCTGAAAGGCCGGTCTTATGGGACTATCGGGTCTTTCTATTTTCTGAAGCCCAGCGGAACACGCTTCGCCACGGCGCTCTCCAACAAAGGTTGTCGGGCCCAATGCACATTCTGCAGCGTGCGGAACTTCAACGGGCCTGGCGTGCGCCAACGGTCCATTTCCTCAATGGTAGATGAACTGGAACTGCTGCAGAACGAATACGGCGTTGGTCACATCATGTGGTTGGACGACGACCTGTTCCGAGACGACAAACGCACCATTGGGCTGTTTAATGAGATAGTCAGGCGGGGCTTGAACCTCACCTGGGACGCCACCAACGGAGTGATCGCCGCTTCTTGCAATGAGGAGTTGATCGCCGCAGCGGCGGAGAGCGGCTGTATCGCCCTGATCATAGGCATGGAGTCGGGAAACCCGTCCATTCTCCGCCAAGTAAAAAAGCCGGGGACGGTGGAAACCTTCCTTCGCGCCGCCGAGGTGCTGCGGAAGAATGACCAAATTTATTCCAACGTCTTCTTGATGATCGGCTTCCCCGGCGAGACAATGTCGATGGTCGTGGATACCATCAACGCCGCCAGGGAGATGGACCTGGACTGGTACCGCATCAGCCAACTGCAACCTTTGCCCAATACCCCTATATACGACTCGATGGTCGCTCAGGGACTCATCCAGGAAGTGGGGAGCCAAGACTTGCGGTTCAACGCAGGACCCTACGGAAAGCAGGCGGAAATCGAACAGGGATTACACCTCGCTTCAACCGTTTTTGAGGAGGCGTTTTCCGCCATCCCCTTAGATGCGGTTCCCAGCGGAGATCAACTGACCGATATCTGGTTCTACATGAACTACCACCTGAACTTCCACCGGTTGTTCACCGAGGAACGTTCTGGCAAGATAGACCAGCAGTTCAAGCAGCTTCAGACCGTCTCGGACATCATCTCCCCAGAAAACGGGTTTGCCCTGTATTTCCTGGGCTACCTGCAGCATAAGGTTCACGGCAGCGCTGAACGGGGCACGGTCCAGAGGCTGAGGCAGCGTCTTGAAACCTCGGACTATTGGCAGGACCGGTTCAATGCCTTCGGGCTATCGATTGTGGACCTGGAAACCGGTGATTACCGGAACAATAATATACCTCGTCTAACCCCGGGCACGGTCAGGACCGGTCATGGCGCAAAATAACAAAATCCTCATTTTGGGCGGCTCGGGATATGTTGGGCGGAACTTATTTGAGGCCTCGGGTCCTTACCGGTCTGTCGCAACCTACAATGCTGCGCCATTTCCAGGCGGAGTGTACTTCGATTCTCTGTCAATGAGCTTGGCTGATATCATTAATGCCCCGGAGCCTTTTAGCCATGCGGTTATCCTCATAGGGGACACCAAGCCTGACTCCTGTGCAGCGGACCTCCGGAAGTCCCGGGATCTTAATGTTGTTAGCATTAAAGCTATCCTTGATTACCTCGAGCGGCAGCGAATCAAGCCCGTCTTTGCCTCCACGGAGGTAGTCTTTGATGGGACTAAAGGCAATTACGTGGAGTCCGATGAGGTCAACCCCCTCCTCACCTACGCCATGCAGAAGGTGGAGATCGAGGGGCACATCCAAGATTGCTTTGAGGATTTCTTGATCTTGCGCCTGGCCTTGGTCTATGGCTCCAACAGAGGGGACGGGACCGTCGTGACCAACTGGATGCAATCAATCGAGGACGGGCAGACTAGCCGCTGTGCGTCCGATTACATAGCCTCTCCCATTTACATTGGGGATGCGGTGGAAGCGATCCTACAGCTTATAGACCGGGGCCCCAATGGAATCTTCCACCTGTCCAGCCACACGGCCCTGAGCAGGCTTCAGATTTACGAAACGCTTCTGGCACAGGTGAACGTGCACGGGCCTGTGGAGATGCAGCCTATTCCTTGCAGCATTCACGATTTCAACACGCTGGAAAAGCGGCCACTGGACGTTTCGATGAAACCGGACAAGTTGGTGGAAACAATCGGGATCAAGCTCAAGAGCGTTGAAGAGGTCTGTCGGGACGTGGTTCGGGAAGCGCTTCAGCATCAAGAATGTGGCTAGGGCTTGCACCCATGGCAGAACAGACAAATAAACCCTTGTCGTATGTGGACTTGGACGACCCAGAATCGGTCTGGGTGGATAAAGGCGGGCGGTCATTGGGTTTCTTCTGCCAGAAGAAACCCGTGAGAGTCGACCACGCGCTAATCCAAGAACTCAAGAATGCCTCGGCCAGTATCGACAACAAGAACGTACGGCTTTGCCTCCACGAGAGCGCAGACTCGCTGTTTCACGAAATGATTATATTGGAACGGCGAGGAAACTACTACAGACCACATAAACACCTGGCAAAGGGCGAGTCCCATCACATCATCGAGGGTACGCTGGCTATATTCATCTTTGAGCAAGACGGGGTCTTGGTCGATTCCTGCGTATTGGAACCCCAAGGCAACTTGATATACCGGGTCGGGGCCGATATGTACCACACCATAATACCACTAACCGACCTGATCATTTATCACGAGTCTAAACCCGGCCCTTTCCTGCGTCGGGAGGACAGCGTCTTCCCCGATTGGGCCCCGGACGGCGGTGACCCCGGGGAAGTGGCCGAGTTTGTCGCCAAGCTTATCCAGCAATTAGGAATCCAATAACCCGATGGCAGTTGCGTCTGACATCTTTCAAGGCCGTTAGGTTATGGATTGGACCAGATCCAAAGAGTATTTAGCTAGGCGAATCAGCCCTGGCCGACGCTTTGACTACTTGCTTACTTTCCCTTCCTATTTGGAGATTGAGACTGTCAATGTTTGCAACGCCCGTTGCCCTATGTGCACCATTGCTGATTGGGAGAGGGGACATCAACCGATGACGGACCAACTCTACAAGAAGATAGCCTCGGAGGTGGTGGAGCACGCCAATGAGGTTAAACGGGTCAGCCTTTATCGGGACGGAGAGCCCCTCATAGACAAGAAGCTGCCGCACCGGGTGGAGGTCCTAAAAGCCGGCGGCATCAAGAACGTGTCCATCGCCACCAACGTATCGCTTCTAAGCGAATCCAGGGCCACAGACCTCCTCCACGCCGGCCTGGACACTATTATTATGTCAATCGACAGCCTGGACAAAGAGGTTTTTGAAAGCATCAGGGTCCGGCTCGTTATGGAAGAGGTACTGGAAAACGCTCTTAGGTTTATTGAGCTCCGCAACCGGATCCGCCCCGAAACCCGGATCTGGATGAGGATGATTCGCCAGGAGAGTAACCAGAACGAATGGCCGGCATACCACGAGTATTGGTCCCAGCGAATGTCATCCCAGGACCGGATCTACTACCACAACATCTTCAACTGGGGCGGGCAACTCTGCGGTTTCAAACCGGTTTCCAAGAGCTTCGAGCTTGAATTGCCATGCGTGGCCCTGTGGTCCCTCATGGTTATCTTCTGCAACGGGGATGTGCCTCTTTGCAACGTTGATTTCAACAACAAATACCCCACCGGCAGCGTTGCCAGCCATTCCATAAAGGAACTGTGGCAATCCCAAATTATGGACCAAAGGCGCAAATGGCACCTGGACGGCGATAAAGGTCGCATTACCCTCTGCGAAAAATGTAATGTTTGGGACGAGTCGCCGGACACCGAACTCATCTCTTCCCAATACGCCACCGAGATCGAACTCAAACTCTAACCCAACTTTCTGGAGGTTCCCTGACTATGAAAAAGGCCATCATCATTGGGGCGGGCATCAGCGGTAGTATCCCCGCCATGCTGTTGAAAGAAAAAGGCTGGTCGGTGACAGTCATCGACAAAGCTTCGTATATAGGCGGCGGACTGAGGACTTTCTTCCACGGAGGCCACCCCTTCACCTACGGACCGCGTCACTTTTTGTCCCCGCACCCCGAGGCTTACGAGTTTCTGAACAAGTATGTGCCGCTGAGGGATATCACGAAAATTAACTACACATTCATAGAAAGCGACAACACCTTTTATACCTACCCGCCCCACGAAGAAGACGTGCCCATTATGCCGGAGGCCGCCATCATCCAAAAGGAACTCAAATCCCTACCCGATGAATCGCCGTCACCGAATTTCGAGGAGTTCTGGCTTCATCGGGTCGGCCCTACCCTCTACGGTAAGTTCATCAAGGAGTACAACAAGAAAGCGTGGTTTCTTGATAGTAACACGGAAATGGATTTCGGTCTGGAGGGAACGGTCAAAAGAAGGCCTCTGGAAACCGGGGGGCGGCACGAGTTCAAAGACTGGTTCAACTGCTACCCGATACCCCACGACGGATACAATCAGCTCTTCGATAAAGCGCTTGAGGACTGCCAGGTTCTATTAGACACCCACATCACCGGCTTCGACCTGGAAGGTTCCGCCGTGCACATTGGCGACCAACGCCTCAAGGCGGATGTCCTCGTTAGCACAATCTCTCCGGACACGCTGATGGACTATCAATACGGCGAACTTGGTTACGTCGGTCGGGAATTCCACAACATAGTTCTACCGTTGGAGTTCGCATTGCCCGAAGACGTGTACTTTGTTTACTATCCTAACGCAAACGAGTCCCATACGCGGGTGGTTGAATACAAGAAATTCACCATGCACAGGGACCCTACCACTCTGCTGTCCCTAGAGATCCCTTCTCGCAAAAACAAACTCTACCCGACCTTGATCCAGTCAGAAGTCGACAAAGCCCAACAATATATCGACGCCCTTCCAGATAACGTCCTATCCGTTGGCCGGATGGGTACTTACAGATATAAGGACATCGACGATATTATTCTTGAATCTATTGAGTGCGTAGGTAATTTATGATTCCCAACTCAGATCGTCAGATTGAGCTGCCTGCACCTTTTCCCGATCCGCAGTTATATAATGAAACCCTAGAGGAGGGTTTCCGAAATTTCCCTGAGCGTAAGGTAAATTACCGTAAGTACAAAGCCTCGCAGCGGGGCTTGACCCTGGAATATCTGCCGATAAGGATGGACATAGAGAACGTCAGCCGGTGCAATTACCGCTGCGCTATGTGCCAGGTGAGCGAATGGCCGAAGCTCAAGAGGGCCGATGATATGTCTCTTGAAGACTACAAAGCTTTGTTGGAAAGTCAGATTGGCCTGATAGAGATTAAACTCCAAGGAATGGGCGAGCCTCTTATGGGGAAATGCTACGCGGAGATGATCTATTACGCCAGAAATAAGCACATCTGGGTGCGCTCTACCACCAACGGTTCTCTACTTCATTTAGGGGACAACTACAAGCGGGTAATCGACGCAGACATTTGCGAGCTTCAGGTGTCCTTCGACGGTGCCACTCCTGAGACGTATGAGAGCATCAGGATGGGCGGCAAGTTCAGAGCGGTGGCCAGAAACTGCGATCTCCTGAACCAATACGCACGCGACTCAGGTAGAACACGGACCCGTATGTGGGTGGTGGTACAGAAGGCGAATGTCCACGAACTAGCTCTATTCCCTCAACTGGCCTCCGAACTGGGATTTAACCGGCTTACCTTCTCTCTGCACCTGAACGACTGGGGCCAGGAACATTGGCGACAGTTAAACCAAGGAATCGACGCTGGTAGCAAGTTGGACCTTTCGTCACTGACGACGCTGGTCCGCTTGGGCCGACAGCACGATGTGGGAGTCACCTTCTGGGCCATGGATCAGAAATACGAAACCGGGGATCCAGCTCGCATTTGCCCGTGGCCTTTTGCCAGAGCATACGTATCTTCGGACATGCGGATCGTGCCATGTTGCATCGTTGCCAACCCGGATGTCAGCGACCTTGGGAATGCTAGACAGCTTGCCCAAGAGTGGAATAACGAGAAGATGATCGAATTCCGGAGATCCCATTTGCATGGACCAACACCTGAAATGTGTAAGCTCTGCTACAAGGCGCCCCTCATGAGGACAAACAGGTACAGCGGCGTCGAACCAGCTCCGCCCACTGTATGAGGCCCCGCCCTACACGCGATCTTGCGGTTCATCTCCCACCGCAGGGAAACTGGGAGCAACAGAGGTGTCGTGACTGACAGTGATATACTTCCTCGCAGTCTCATTCTGCCATGACGAATCACGAGTCTGAACCGGATCAGGTCCACGCACATACTGCGGCGGATGCAGCTGTACGTCTAAAGACCACAGGAAAATCGACCAAGTATTTATTGGATTGGCGCACAAAGCAAGGTCATCACATCTTTGACCCGCGACTGGGTTACAGGAATGGGCGTAATTTAACTGTTGGAGCAGCACGTGATGTGCATGGGCAGCTGAAGGTGCTTGGCACTGACAGCTCCGGTTTTGTACATAATGGTGTGCGTGACGGGGATACCAATCCAGACGACCGGGATTTCTTCCGAGTCTTTATCTTTGGTGGCTCCACTGTATATGGTGTCGGAGTAGATGAAAATCGGTTGACCATTGCGAGTTTTCTCGAACGGTTTCTGGAAAGAAGATATCATAAAGTCAAGGTAATTAATTGCGGCGTCAAAGGATACATGTCCTGGCAACAGATGACATATATGGCGCATGAAATCATTGGATATAAACCCGATTATGTGGTCGTCCTGGACGGCTTGAATGATTTTTCGAAGCCGGCACAAACACAGCAGTGGATACCTAATTCGGATGCGTATTCGTGCGACATTTCCCGAAACATTGATTTGATTTTGGAACCTAGGCTTGCGTTTCTACGTAGGCTCACCGTAAGACTGCTAGAAAAACATCCTGTATGGAAAAAGCTCATACGTTTACTGGGACAACTAAAGTCTGAGTTAGAGGCATTGGCTGAAGAATCAACTGATGTTTCTCCAAAGTACATTGCTTTGCAGCTCCAGTCGGTTGATTGGTATATCCGGAATGTCTGCAGCATGATTGGGATTGCGGCGTATAACGAGATAAGAATTGCCTATTTACTTCAGCCCCAGCTGGTTTGGGGGGCTAGGCAGCCGACTGAGCAGGAACACAAGTTCTTGAAAGAACTCTATGCCTACGAACCATTTGTCAGCGATCTGGCGCAGCAGTGGCATCATTTAGCTAGCCAGAAATTTGATGCAGCAAAGGAAAAGTTGCATAACGGCCATACGATTTGGCTTGAGAACGCCGGTCAATGGCTGGATGAGCAGCTGGTGACAGTATATTCCAGCTGGAATCATTATAACTCGCGTGGCAATGAGGTCATTGCCGAGAGGATCGGACGGATCATTTTCGCGATGGATTCTCGCCAGACTAATCACGCTAGCTTTGAGACGAGTACATACGTTCAGTCACAGGAAAACACAGTATGAAACGCCGAGTCCTAGTGGCGATTCGCTCATTGCAGACCCTCTTTAGATTGTTGATTATGCGTCGGAAGAAACTGGTGCTAAGAATAGCGATGGTGCCTCTATTTATCGCGAGCATCCCCTTTGTGGTTGTAATAATACTGCTGGCTCGCGGACGGGGCACCCCGACAATTCCGCTATCAGAATACACATATCCTACCTATTAGTAATAGCACCCACCCATTCGTACGGAGAGACTGGGTACCACTTCAGCGCACTCCGCGATAATAGCTATCGCCATTCGTTCCCCTTATCCGCCTGCCTCGCGGTTAAGGGAAGTAGTGCGTCTCCGCGTAACAACTCCTTGTCGTGTTTTTCGTTTCTCACCTAGTGCCCGAAACTGTCCGAGCGGATCGTTGATTGCATTTAATACGAGAAATGTATTGCCGATTTTAATATAGCGTCGGAATGCCGCT
>Ga0187827_10001653_pt1 | contig 32244 bp, 29 predicted proteins | sample ETNtaG_39_FD_167969 | JGI IMG/M metagenome (GOLD analysis project Ga0187827, IMG submission 167969) | Marine microbial and viral communities from oxygen minimum zone, Eastern Pacific Ocean - ETNP2014_SV_150_PacBio MetaG (Illumina Assembly) | ecosystem: Environmental > Aquatic > Marine > Hypoxic...
AAAGTTTAATTGAAAAAAAAATTCAGGATATTGAAATTAATGAAATAAATTTAAAACTTCAAAATGAAAAAGTTGATGTCACCTTACCAGAAAGAAGTTTTAATCGAGGTAAAATACATCCAGTATCTCAAGTCATAGATGAAATATCTTCAATATTTTCTGAAATAGGTTTCGGTGTTCAGGAAGGTCCAGATGTTGAAAATGAGTACAATAATTTCACTGCTTTAAATACACCTGATAATCATCCTGCTAGGGATATGCATGATACATTCTATTTAAATAATAAAAAAGAATTTTTACTTAGAACTCATACATCTCCTGTTCAAGTTAGAACAATGTTGAATGGCAAACCTCCATTTAAAATTATTGCTCCAGGAAGAACTTACAGGTCTGATAGTGATCAAACTCACACACCAATGTTTCATCAAGTAGAAGGTCTTCATATTGATCAAAATATAAATATGGGTCATCTAAAAGGATGCTTAAATTATTTTATAAAAGAATTTTTTGAGGTTGATAAAATTAAAATGAGATTTAGGCCAAGTCATTTTCCTTTTACAGAACCATCAGCTGAAGTTGATATTGGTTATGAGTTAAAGGATGGTAAAATAATTATAGGAGAAGGAGACAAGTGGTTAGAGATCTTGGGATGTGGAATGGTTCATCCAAATGTACTTAAAAATGTTAAAATAGATCCTTCAAAATTTCAAGGATACGCTTTTGGTATAGGCATAGATAGATTGGCAATGCTCAAATATGGCATTAATGATTTAAGAGCATTTTTTGAAACAGACTATAGATGGTTAAGTCATTTTGGATTTGATCCATTAGATGTGCCCTCAAGCTATAGAGGATTGAGTAGATGAAATTTACGATTGATTGGTTAAAACAGCATTTAGATACAAAATATAATGACAAAAAAATAATTGATAAATTAACTAATATTGGTCTTGAAGTAGAGAGTTTTGAAAGTCAACTATCTGAACAAGATGAATTTGTTATTGCCAAAATTGTAAATGCAGAGCAGCATCCAAATGCTGATAGATTAAGTATATGTGATGTTGATATAGGGAAAGAAGAAATAGTAAAAGTAGTTTGTGGAGCTCCAAATGCAAAAAAAGATCTAATAAGTGTATATGCGCCACCTGGCGCAATAATACCAAAAAATCAAATGAAATTATTTGTAAGCAAAATTAGAGGAGTAACTTCATGTGGAATGCTTTGTTCAGAATCAGAATTAAAATTATCAGATGAAAGTGAAGGAATAACTGAATTGCCTTCAAAAAAATATAATAATCAAATTGGAAAAAAATTTTTTAAAAACAATAGTCCAAAAGTAATTGATCTTTCAATTACCCCAAACAGAGCAGATTGCCTTGGAGTAAGAGGAGTTGCTAGAGATTTGGCAGCTGCAGGCGCTGGAAAACTTAAAAAATTTAATGCGAATAAAATAAAATTTAAAGGACCTCAAAAAATTAAAGTAAAAATTTCTAAAGAAAAAAATCAGGGATGCTCAGCATTCGGGAGTTGCTTAATTAAAGGCATTAAAAATACCGAAAGTCCAAAATGGTTAAAAGATAAGATATTATCATTAGGTCAAAAGCCAATCTCGGCAATAGTAGATGTAACAAATTATATAATGTTTGATTTAAATAGACCACTACATGTCTATGATGCAGATAAAATTAATGGAGGTATTATTGTTAGGAATTCAAAAAAAGGTGAAAGTTTCGAAGCTTTAGATAATAAGAAATATACACTTCAAGACAATATGTGTGTAATATCAGATAAATCTGGCGTTTTAGGGCTTGGAGGAATAATAGGCGGAACTAGATCTGGAACAGAGCTAGATACAAAAAATATTCTATTAGAGTCAGCTTATTTTAATCCAAAGTTTATAAGAAAAACTTCTAAATTGATAAATTTAGATACTGACGCAAAATTTAGATTCGAGAGAGGAATAGATCCAGATTCAATTGAAGAAGGATTAGTTAAAGCTGCTACATTAATCCAAAAAATATGTGGCGGCGAAATAAGTAAACTAGATGTGCAGAAAAGTGAAACTTTTAAAAAAATCCAAATAAGATTTCCTATATCTTTGTTTCAAAGTATTACGGGCTTTAAAGTTGCCGAAAAAGAAATAATGAAAATTTTAACGGATTTAGGATTTGTAATTAAAAAAAAGAATAATGATTTAAATCTAACAACTCCTTCCTGGAGACCTGATATCTTGCAACCAATTGATGTAGTAGAAGAGATAGTAAGAATTAAGGGTTACGATCAAATCAAAACAGAATTACCAGAGAAGGTTAGAAAAAAACCAACACTTAATAAACAACAAAAATTATTTCACTTTTTGAAGCGTTCTGCTGCATCAAAGGGCTACTATGAAACTGTAACATGGTCGTTTACAGACTCAAAAATTAACCAATTATTTAAAGAAGATAAGAATGAAGTAGAAATTGTAAATCCAATTAGTTCTGATTTAAATGTTTTAAGAAGTTCAATTTTTTCTAACTTGATAATTTATTTAAAAAAGAATTTAGATAGAGGTTTTAAAGATATCTCATTTTTCGAAATTGGACCAATATTTCATGGAAAAAAACCAGGCCAACAAAAGACAGTTTTAGCAGGCTTGAAATCTGGTAAAGTATCAAGACATAATTGGATAGAAAACGAGAGATTTGTTGATGTTTTTGATGCAAAAAGAGATGTAATTCAAAGTTTAGTCGAGATTGGTTTTAATCAAAATAAGTTTTGTATTGATAGTAAAACACCAAGCTACTACCATCCAGGTAAATCAGGAGCTATTTATTTAAATAAAAATGAAAATAATCCAGTTGCATATTTTGGCGAAATACATCCAAATATTTTAAAAAAAATTGATATTAAAACTGAAGCCTTAGTGTGTATTGAAATTTATTTAGATAATATAAAAGAAACAAGTAAAAAATTAAAAGATCAAAAAAAACAATATCAATATTCAGATTATCAAAAATCAGAAAGAGATTTTGCTTTTGTAATTGATAAAAATTTTAAAGTTCAGGATTTACTTAATATAATTTCTGAAGTTGATAAAAATTTAATTAGATCAGTAAAAGTTTTTGATGTTTATGAAGGAGAAAATATTCCAGATGATAAAAAATCAATCGCTTTAAATGTTACAATCCAATCTTCAGAAAAAACTTTAAAAGACGAAGATTTAGAAAAAATTAATCAACTTATAATTTCAACTGTAGAGTCAAAATCTGGTGCGAAAATAAGATCGTAATCATGTCTACAATCGACAACATTAGAAATTTTGCAATTATTGCCCATATTGATCATGGAAAATCTACAATAGCAGATAGAATAATTCATAAATGTGGCGGACTTACTGAGAGAGAAATGAAAGATCAAGTTTTAGACTCTATGGAAATAGAAAGAGAAAGAGGAATAACAATTAAAGCACAAACAGTAAAGCTAAATTATAAATCAAAAGACGGAAAAAATTATATTTTAAATATCATCGATACTCCAGGCCATGTAGATTTTAGTTATGAAGTTAGCAGATCATTATATGCTTGCGAAGGTTCAATTTTAATTGTTGATAGCACCCAAGGTGTTGAAGCTCAAACACTAGCTAATGTTTATCAAGCATTAGATATTAATCATGAAATTATTCCAGTTTTAAATAAAATTGACTTGCCAGCATCTGATGTTGAAAAAACAAAAAAACAAATAGAAGATGTAATAGGTATTGATACAAGTAATGCAGTTTCATGCTCGGGAAAGACCGGGGAAGGAATTGATAAAATTTTAGAACAAATTGTTGAAAAATTACCTCCACCAACAGGGCTAAAAGATAGTGATCTAAAGTGTTTATTGGTTGATAGTTGGTATGATACATATTTAGGCGTTGTGATATTAGTAAGGGTAATTGATGGTCAAATTTCCAAAAATATGAAAATTAAAATGATGTCAAATAATGAAGAATATATAGTAGAAAAAGTTGGAACATTTACTCCAAAACCAAAAGATATTAATCAACTAAGATCTGGAGAAATAGGGTTTATAATTACAGGAATAAAAAATCTATCTGACACTAAAGTTGGAGATACAATTTGTGATGCAAATAAACCTCTTAAAGAAGCTTTATCTGGGTTTAAGCCAAGCAAGCCAGTTGTTTTTTGTGGTTTATTTCCAGTCGATAGCTCAGAATATCAAAAACTAAAAGATGGTTTAGCAAAACTCCAATTAAATGACTCTAGTTTTTCTTATGAACCTGAGTCATCCTCTGCACTTGGTTTAGGGTTTAGATGTGGTTTTCTAGGGTTGCTACATTTGGAAATAATTACCGAAAGATTAGAGAGAGAATTTGATATTAATTTGTTAACTACTACTCCTGGTGTTGTTTACAAGGTTCACCTTAATAAAGGAAATTTTATTGAATTACAGAATCCATCAAGCTTACCGGATCCAACTCATATTAATTTTATTGAGGAACCTTGGATTAGATCTACAATTATAACTCCAGATGAGTATTTAGGTTACATAATAAAATTATGTCAAGATAAGAGGGGAATTCAAACTAATTTATCTTATTCAGGTAATAGAGCTGTATTAAATTATGAACTACCTCTTAATGAAGTAGTTTTTGATTTTAATGACAGATTAAAATCAATGACCAGTGGATATGCAAGTTTTGATTATGATATTATAGAGCATAGAGAAGGAGATTTGGTAAAACTTGGAATCTTAGTTAACTCTGAACCTGTTGATGCACTTTCTATGATGGTACATAAAAATTTTGCCCAATCTATTGGAAGAGAAGTATGTGAAAAGCTTAAAGATTTAATTCCAAGACATAACTTTATGATACCAGTTCAAGCAACCATAGGAGGCAAAATCATTGCAAGAGAAACTATAAAGGGTTTTAAAAAGGATGTTCTAACAAAAATTCATGGTGGAGGTGCAAGAGATAGAAAAAGAAAATTATTGGATAAACAAAAAAAAGGAAAAACAAGATCTAAACAATTTGGAAGAGTTGAAATACCCCAAGAAGCATTTATTGGTGTCTTAAAAATTAGTAAAGAAAAATAATGATTTACGATTGCTTTTCATATTGGGATGAAGATTTCTTGTTAGAAACAAGGTTAAATGTTTTAGATAATTTTGTTGATTTTTTTGTAATTATTGAAGGAAATAAAACATGGCAAAACAATTATAAAAAATTGAAGTTTGATATAAAAAAATTCGAAAAATTTGAAAAAAAAATAATTTATGTACCAGTAACAGATATGCCAGATGGAGATAATCCATACTTAAGGGAAAATTTTCAAAGAAATAGTATTTTAAAAGGTTTAAAAAATTCCACAGACAAAGATTTAATAATTATTTCTGATCTTGATGAAATACCTAACCCGAATTCAATAATTAATTTTAAACCCAATAGGAAATATGCAGTTTTAAAACAGAAAAATTTTTATTACAAAATAAATTTGCAAAGTCAAAAAAATCCTTATTGGCTTGGTAGCAGAATATGTGTAAAAAAATATTTAAAATCGCCACAATGGTTAAGGGATTTAAAGTTTAAAAAAAGACCTTTTTGGCGAATAGATAAATTTAGACTTAATAATATAATCGAAAATGGGGGCTGGCATTTTTGTAATCTTAAAAGTCCAGAAGAACTTTTGTATAAGTATAAAAATTTATGTGAAACAAATGATCCATATATTTTTAAAGAAAAAATAGATGAAAAATATTTAGAAATTAAAGAAATTAAAAGGAGAATGGAGCATGGTTTGGATATAATAGGAAGAGATGAAGTTTATAAAGCACAAAAAATAGATGACTCATTTCCAAAATATATTTTGCAAAATATTAAGAAGTATAAAGATTGGATTGTTAATTAATTGAAAATTAAATATTCAAGATCTTCTTCAGGATAACAAATTAAATTTTCATTTATTGAAAAAAATTTATAATTATTAAATTCAAGATTATTTATTAATCTTTTAAATATATTGTTATTAATATGAATATATTCTAAAATTATTATTGGTTTTATTTTTGTAGTTTCTAAAAAATCATTTACAATATTTCCGTCATACCCTTCAGCATCAATATATAACAGGTCAAAAGTTTCTAAATTGTATTTATTTATTAAATTTTTTATACTTAAAGAATTAACTTTGTCTTTAATTATATGATTTTTTTTTACACCATGTTTTAAAAGATGGTTAATATTAAATGATGATATTCCAGGGATATGATTATCGTAATTTTCAAAATTTTTTGAGTTTACTTTATAAAGATAGTGAATCTCATCATTTACTGAAATTGCAGAATTTTCAAGTTTAACAAAATCACAGTCTTGATAGTTTTTCTTTAAATTTTCAAAGTTTTCTTTTATAGGCTCAACTAATAGACTGTTTATCTTATATTTTTTTATATAACTATTTAATATATCAAAACGAATTCCATCATTGGCGCCAACTTGAATTATAAATTTAACCTTTCTTTTTTCAAATAAATTTTTAAGTAGTCGTTCGATTGTTAAATATGATTTGTTAGATATAATTCTTTCATTTTTAAATAGTTCTTTATCAATTAATTTATATCCAAATATACCTGAAATTTTTTTTAATAATTTATTTTTCATTCTTTATTACTGCACTTATTTACTTGTTAAAAGTTATGTTAAGATAATATATTAGTTTAAAATAATTAATATGAAAAATTTAAAAATGTATTGTGTGACCAATAAAGTATTAAATTTTTTAGACAATTCTAATTATAATATTGGTTGGGTTGGGAATGAAATTCCACCAAAAAATTATATTACCTGTAATAAAGATGATAATATTTTTTTTAAAGAAAAATATTATTCTGAATTAACATTTCAATATTGGTATTGGAAAAATAAATTAGATATTAATGAAAAAAATTGGATAGGTTTTTGTCAAAAAAGAAGATATTGGATTAATAAAAATTCAGTTGATTCAATAATAGATAAAGCAAATATTAATGATCATATTTTAACCAAGCCACCAGAAGACTGGAACAATTTTGAATCAATAATATGCAAACCTATACATGTAAATAAAGTAAAGAAAATAAAAATGTTAAAAAGAGGAATAAAGTCTCTTTTAAAAAGACCAGAAATTTTTTTTGATGAAAGTAAACAAACATTATTATTTCATTTCGATATGCATCATGGATATGGTAATTTAGAAAAAGCTATAAACTTAGTAAATACAGAAGATAGAGAAGATTTTTTCAATTTTGTAAATTATTCAACCTCATACAATCCTCATATCATGTTTATTGCAAAACCTAATATTGTTGATAAATGGTTTGATGTCTTATTTTCTTGGCTTTTTAGATGTGAAAAAGTTTTTGGTTTAAAAAATTTAAAAGGATATGATACACAAAGATTATATGCATATTTAGCAGAACGCTATTTATCTTATTGGTTCAAACATCATACTAAAAGTTTAGAATGGCCCTGGGTATTTTATGATGCAAGCGAATAACAGATTTAAATTAGATTGATTTAAAAAAATTTTTTAAGACATCATAAATTGTATTTATCTCTTTTCTGCTTATTTTGCTATGGAAAGGTAAACTAAGAGTTTCTTCACCCCACTTCTTGCTATATGGGCAAGAAGTATTTTTGTATTTATTTTTATAATATTTTAAATTAGTAATTGAATTGAAATTTACAGTTACAAATATTTTTTTTGATAATAGAAATTCAACTAATTTATTTCGATACTTCTTTTCAACACCTATTGGAAATAAATAATAATCTCTATTTTTGTTACTAAAATTTTTAGGAAATTTTATTTGGTTTATTTTAGATAATTTTTTTTTAAAATAGTCGTAAATTATCCTCTTATTTCTTGCAATTTTTGCATAGTTTATAATTTGTTCATTTAGCAAGGATGCATTCAAGTCACTTAAATTAGCTTTAAAACCATACTTCATAACATCCCAAGCTTTGTATTTGTTATTTTCAAACCTTTTAAATGCTGGTTTTGTCATTCCATTATTAGATATAGACCTTATCTGCTCCATTATTCTTCTATTGTTTGACAAAATTGCTCCACCTTCTCCACATGTTATGCTTTTAGTTGCATAAAATGAAAAAATTAAAAAATCTGAGTAATAACCAAGATTTTTACCATTATATTCTCCACAAAAAGCATGTGCACTGTCTTCAATAATAATAATTTTTCTTTTGAGTTTTTTTTTTAAAATATGGGTCGGGAAAAGATTTCCATATAAGTGTACCGGCATAATAGCTCTAGTTTTTTCTGTAATTTTTTTTAAACAATCTTCAATATCCATAAGCTTTGTTTCAGGATTAATATCAGCAAAAACAACTTTTGCACCAACCATTTCAATTATATTTGCACAAGCAACAAAAGTACATGCAGGTATTATTATCTCATCATTTTTTTTAATATTTAATGCCAACATTAAAGCTAGTGAAGCATTAGTCCAAGAATTAGTTAAATTAACAAATTTCTTGTTAAATTTTTTTGATAATAATCCTTCAACCCTCTGGCACACAGGGCCAGATGTTAAATAGGAAGTTTTAATTACATTCTTTATATAATTTCTTTTTTTAAGATTATGTTTATAAAAAGGTATCATTATTTTTTAAGAAAGTCTTTATACACGTTTAATGTAACTTTATTTTTATCGAAAGGCTTTTTATCTTTTAATATCATTTTATAAGTATCTCTAATTGAATTTACAACATACTGATCGAATTTTTGTTTTTTAAAAATTTTTTTTACAGTAGATAATGAAACTTCATATGATCTATTATCAATGTTATGCTTTTCATGATATAGGTTCACTTTATTCTGATTAGTAACCTTTATAATTTTTTTTGTTAAATTAATGATATTTGTGTTAAAGACGCCTATATTTAAAACTTTATTTAAATATTTTTTGTCTTTTTCGATTATTATTTTTTGAATTATTTGACAGGCAAATTTATTATAACAAAAAAATCTTAGCTGCTCTCCGCCCAAAATCTCTATTTTTCTGTTAAATATCATATCTCTAATTATTTTATTTATTGCAATATCATATCTCATTCTTTTGGACCAACCATATAAAGTCCCCAACCTAAGTATAGTGTAATTAATTTTTGACTTATTTTTTAAAAATTTTTCATACTTCAAACAAAGTTTAGAATATAAAGATATTGGACGCGGTTTAGTTCTTTCGGTTATAATATGCTTATTAAAACCATAGACAGAACATGAAGACATATAAATATATTTTTTTATATTTGATAGTCCCTCAATCTTTTTATAAAGTTTTACTTTATCTTCAAAATTCACTTTCTTTGTAAACTTTTGATTAAGCTCCGACGCAGGATCGTTGGAAATATTTACTAGATCAATTATAAGTTCAAATTTTTTAAAAAAAGGCTTTTTCAATTTTGAGTAGTCAGTCTTTAAAATTTTTACATTTCTTGAATTTTTGTTATGTTTTCCAAAAAAACATCTATCTACTCCAACAATGTTAAATTCCCCTTTTTTTAATTGTGGAATTAGCACTGAACCCAAGTAACCTTCTGAACCTAGAACCAAAATATTTTGCATTAAATTAATAATTTAAAATTTGTATTTGCGTATACTATTATTTAATGTAAAAAAACACTTTTTTTAGGTATGAAATTACATTTGGCCACATTTTTTAGTCCCGATCTTTCTAGATCTGCAAAAAGATTTAAAGACCAAGCAACAGAAATGAAAATTTATGACAAAATTAATATGTATAGATTTGATGATCTTGATATCGAGTTTAAAAATTATGTTAAAAAACTTTTGAAAGATGGAAAAAAAAGAGGTTATGGTTATTGGGTATGGCAAACTTTTGTTCACAAGCATGTTCTATCAAATTTAAATGAGGGTGATTTTTATCATTGGTGTGATGTTGGTTGTCATTTCAATACAAATGGTAAAAAAAGATTGGAAGAATATTTAAATATACTTCAAAATGAAGATACAGGTTTTTTAGGATTTGATTATGAAAAATTGGATAATGATGAATTTAAAAACTTTACTTATCCAAGATATTTAGAATATGAATATACTAAAGAAGATTTATTTAAATTTTTTAAAGTTCAGGATAAAAAAGATATCACAAATACCCCTCAAGTATGGGGTGGGTCTTTTTTTGTAAAAAAATGTCCTACTTCTATGAAAATTTTGAATAATCATTTTGAAATTACAAAAAATAGATTTGACTTAATTGATGATGATAAAGATAAATTTTTAGAAAAACCCAGAGAAGGATTTATTGCTCATCGTCATTCACAAAGCGTCCTATCAATTCTTGCAAAACTCGAAAAATGTAATTTTTTGTCAGCTTATGAATCAGAATGGGCTTTAGATCAAAATAATCAAAGAACTTTTGAGCATTTGCATGACTTTCCGATTATTGCTAAACGTGACAAAAAAAAAAATATTTTTAGAAGGTTTTATGAGAGGCAAATAAAAACATTTAAAAGATACAAATTTTTTTTTTTTAAATATTGACTCTTTTAATAAACTTACTGCGTAAATAATTCTTTTTTTTATAAAACTTAATATCAGAACGATAAGTAAAGAATTTATCTAAAAATGGAATTTTTTTAAAATTATTTTTTAAATTTTTAAATAATTTACTTAAATTACTTTTTTTAGATTCTTCTGATGTAATATTTTTCCATTGTTTTTCATAATCGGATTGAAATATAGGTCCAAAATTTTGATTATTTCTTTTTTTTGTTTTTACAAATAAATATAAAGGAACATCTGAATTAAAATCCAATCTTTCTAAATATGTATAGTTTTCAACTTTATAAAATTTATTTTTTTCTAACATATTAATCAAAATTAACTCTGTTTCATAAAAACAATTTTTCTCATTATAAAGTTGAAAAAATAATTCTGGTGAAAATTGCCAAAACCCATGACCACAATTATTATTTGCTGGCAGACAATGAATTATATGACCACCATTTTTACATAAATAATTAATATTTTTTAAATTTTGAACAATATCAAATACATGTTCGGAGGTGCCAAAATCTATTATTGTATCATACTTGCCTATATCTTTTTCGATGGGTTTATTTAAATCATGAATTATTTCAGATCCCTCAAATTCAGATGCATCAAGTGATTTAAAACTATTAAATTTAAAATCAAAAAAAAAATCGTTATTTACATATGCATTTTTAGAAAATGGTATATTGAATTTTTTGTATTCATCTTTACTGATAAGAATATCAAGTCTACCTAATGAAAGAACATTCCCAAAGTTAAGAATTTTTTCACTATAATGTTTTAATAATTTATATGTATGAACAGTTATTGCCAATCTTATAATCCTTTTCTAACAAGTATATTCCATTTTTTATACTTTTCAAAAATCTTATAATTTTCTTGAACAAATTTGTAAATATACGGAAATCTATTTTTAGGATAGAGATTATCTGAAATATCATTTTTTACATTTCCAATTTCTGAATAATTTCCACCTTTCAAAATATATTTTGGTTTTGCTTTAATCATCTGATTTATAAATTTTAATTGATTATTTTTACTTCCCATATTCATAATATGATAAAAATTTGTGCACGTTTTTTTATTTAAATAATATTGTATTCCAGTCTCGTAACTGAAAACCTGGAAGCATTTTTCTTGTTTAGTTAAAACTTTAAGCCTCTGAATAATGAATAATTCATCTTGGCTCAGAAAATTTAAGTCATCTTCTTCTAGATAACTTATTACCCTATCTTTTAAATAGAGAATATTATTTAGATTTTTATAATTAAAATTTGAAAATATTACTGTCAAAATAAGAAAGGTATAAAAAATATAAAAATTTTTATTATTTTTGAATAAAATTAATTTTTTTTCTAAATTAAGAACTATTAAATATAAAATAAAAATTATTAACTGATATAATGCAATAGAACTCCCTTGCTTTATATGACCTCCATCAGATCTAGTTAAACCAATTTTATAATATATAATTGAAGAAATAAGCATAAATAACATTGTTAATTTGAAACTGTCTAAATTAAATTTTTTTTCGTTTAACAAAATAGAAATACCGATAAAAATATTTAGCAATATAATTATTAAACTTTTAGTTGCTCTACTTGAATTAATATCGTCAGAAAATGGAATTGGGTGAATAATACCATTTAATAATTCTGAGGACTTAATTATATCTATTGAATTAATTAAAAAAATTTGAAATTGAGAATCTCCAATAATTAAAAAGAAAATTAAAAACGAAAATAATACTGAAGTTAAAATATAAGATAAATTTTTGAATTGTTTGCTTAGAATTAAAAATAATAAATAAAATAAATATATTAAAGAGAGAAAAATTCCTCTGTCTAAACTTATTAATAGAGATGATAGAGGTAATAATCCAATTATAAAGCATAAAATTATTTTTTTTTCTGAGTTAACCAGTAATAAAATTGTTGTGAAAAATATAAAAATAGGAAAATCTCTGAAACTAAAGCTACCATTTTTAAAAAAATATATTGTTATTAAAGTTAAAAGAAAAAAAGATAATAATTTATAATTTTGACTTATTATTTTAGAAAAATTTATAAGATAATAAAGATATAAAATTGCCATTATCATAGTAATCAAATTCGTACCAACGATAAACAATCTATATGCAGATAAACTTTCAACGCCAAATAAATTCCAAGATATAATTGGATTTAAAATATCGATGAACAAACTACTTACTATATAATTTTCCTGAAATATTTTTTTTGTTAATAAAAAATTATTTGCCCCAACTAAAACCTGTCCATCGTGAAATAAATCAATTGAATTGTAGTTAAAGTCTAAAGAAAATATATAAACCAATACAAGAAAAATAATCATCACTAAATTTACAATTGAGATCTTTGATTGATTTTTTTCTGTTTTTTTTAAAGAAAAAATTTCTTTTAGATCCTTAATTCTCTTTTTTTTCCAGTATAGAAATGAAACTATAAAAGTAACTGATGGAAGCAAAACAAAAAATATATATCTCAAATTATCATTTAAGATGCTATAATTGTTAATTGAATAATATCCAATTATCTCATCAGGATTATGAAATTGAAAATTTATTTTCCCCCATATAAAAAATACTAAAATTATTGAAATTATTGTTGGAATAAAATAAGTTATATTTCTAATATAATTTTTCATAACTTTATATAAAAATATATATATCAATAATATATTTTAAAATAAAATTCTTTATGGAGAGATGGCCGAGTGGTTTAAGGCGCACGCTTGGAAAGTGTGTGTATCCTCACAGGTACCGTGGGTTCGAATCCCACTCTCTCCGGCAAATTTTTATCTAATAAAACCTAATTGTTTATCCAAAATCAGAAAAGCATTAAAAAAAAAATAAAATGACCTTATAAATATTAAATATCAAGATAAATTTGACCTCTTAATCTAGTCCGATTTTAATTATCAAGAAAAAAATGCTATAATAATTTTTTCCGAAAAATATAAAATATGGTTAAAAATTCTAATTATCAGGCAGACTCAATAAAAGTACTAAAAGGCCTAGAAGCTGTTCGTAAAAGACCAGGAATGTATATTGGAGATACTGATGATGGAACTGGTTTACATCATATGGTCTATGAAGTTGTAGACAATGCCATCGATGAAGCATTAGCGGGTTATTGTAAAAATATAAATGTAAGCATTAATTCAGATGGAAGTGTTACAGTAAAAGATGACGGAAGAGGCATTCCTATTGATATTCATAAAGGAGAAAAAAAATCTGCTGCAGAAGTAATAATGACACAATTACATGCTGGAGGTAAATTTGATCATGATTCATATAAAGTTTCAGGTGGCTTGCACGGTGTTGGCGTGTCAGTAGTAAATGCACTTTCAGAAGAATTAGAGCTAACAATAGAAAGAGATGGAAATCAATATTTTATTGAATTTAAAAATGGCGATTCAATTAAACCTTTAAAATTAGTAGGCAAATCTAAAAATAACGGAACACAAATTAAATTTTTACCATCTAAAAAAATTTTTTCTTCAACAAAATTTAGCTTTAATATAATTCAAAAAAGAATGAGGGAACTTGCATTTCTAAATAAAGGAATAAAAATTTCAATTAATGATTTAACATTAAAAAAAACTAAAAATGTAGATTTTAAATATGAGGGAGGAATTTTAGAATTTGTAGAATTTTTAGACAAAGATAGAACAAAATTAAAAAATAAAAATGATAATGATTTATTCAAAAAACCAATTTTTGTGGAAGGAAAAAAAGAAAATTTGGAAGTAGAATGTTCTTTAAAATGGAATGCTGGATACTCAGAAGATGTTTATTCATATACCAACAACATATATCAAAAAGATGGTGGAACTCATTTGTTAGGGTTTAGAAGTGCATTAACAAGGGTAATAAATAAATATGCAACAGAACAAAATTTATTAAAAAAAAATAAAGTTTCTATTTCAGGAGATGATATAAAGGAAGGATTAACGTGTGTGTTATCGATAAAAATTCCCGATCCAAAATTTTCATCTCAAACAAAAGATAAATTGGTTTCTTCTGAAGTGAGAAATATTGTTGAGACACTAATAAATCAAAAATTATCTGTTTGGTTTGATCAAAATCCTTCAGTTGCAAAAATTATTTTAGCGAAAATTGTACAAGCTGCTTTAGCTAGAGATGTTGCAAGAAAAGCTAGAGAAAACGTTAGAAGAAAAGGAGCCCTGGAATTAACTGGATTGCCAGGAAAACTAGCAGATTGTCAAAATTCAAAACAAGAAGTTACAGAATTGTTTATTGTAGAGGGTGATTCAGCGGGAGGCTCAGCAAAACAAGGAAGGAATAGAGAGTATCAAGCAGTTCTTCCATTAAGGGGAAAAATTTTAAATACATATACAAGTTCTAATGGAATGAAAAAGAACATTAATGGAAATGGAAATGAAATTAGAACAAAAACTTTAGCAAAATTAATTTCATCTAACGAAATAGTTACTTTAATTAATGCACTTGGTTTAGATCCAAAAAACGAGGATATAGATTTAAAAGATTTAAGATATGGAAAGATAATTATTATGACCGATGCTGATGTTGATGGATCACATATTAGAGCTTTGCTTTTGACTTTTTTTAATAACAAGCCTTTTAACCAATTAATAGAAAATGGACACATTTACCTTGCTCAACCACCGTTATTTAAAATTAACAAGGGATCTAAGGGAATTTATATCAAAGACGAAAAAGAACTGGAAAATTACATTCTAAATAATTCAAAAGAATTTAAAAAGATAAAAAAAGGCTCAAAAGATTTTGAAAAGAAATTACAAGAAGAAAAATCAAAAATTAGTATACAAAGATTTAAAGGATTAGGCGAAATGAATCCTGAAGAATTATGGAACACTACTTTGAATCCTGAAACTAGAAATTTGCTACAAGTTAAGTACTCAAAGGATTTAAAAAAGGACCATGTGTTAATTCATACGCTGATGGGTAACGATGTTGCTTTAAGAAAAGATTTTATTGTTGAAAACGCTATTAATGTATCGAATTTAGATATCTAATAATGGAGTTTATTAAAGCTTCGAATTTATACTCATTAAATAAAACTACTTATGTTAATTTAAGATGGATTGCTTACATTGGACAAATAATCGCTATTTTTATAGTTCAATTTTTTTTAAAATATGATTTCCATTACTTTATCTGTATTTCAATAGTATTTTTTAGTGTTTTAACTAATCTTTTTTTACAATTCAAAATAAAAGATAATCGACTTAATAATTTTACTTCAACAATATATTTAAGCTACGACATATTACAGTTAGGAGTTTTGCTTTTTTTTACTGGAGGGGTGACCAATCCATTTATCTTTTTGATATTAATACCAGGAGTATTTTCTTCTCAGCATTTGCATTTTTTGAGCTCAATTGTGTTAGTCATAACAATAATAATAATTTTAATAATATTAACCTTTTATTATTATGATTTACCTCATACTGGTGAATTGCATTTTCACGCTTCCAATTATTATTTGTATACTATACCTGCATCAGTGATCATAGGTCTAATCTTTTTAGTATATTTTGGTTTTAAATTTGGGGAAGAAGCTAGAATTAGAAAAAAAGCATATGATAAAATTCAAGAATTATTGGCAAAAGAAAATGAACTTCTTTCTCTAGGAGGCCAAGCTGCTGCTGCTGCCCATTCACTTGGCACACCTCTTTCTACAATTTTATTAACGGCAACAGAATTAAAAAAAGAGCTTGGAAATAAACATAAAATTAGTAAAGATCTAGATTTATTGGTTAGTCAAAGCAATAGATGCAGAGAAATACTTAAAAAATTATCATTAAACCCAAATATTGAAGATGGTTTTTTAAATATTAATCTTTCTTTAAGTGACTATGTAAATGAAATTGTTAGATCATATCAAGAAATAAGTAATAAAGAATTTGTGATTAGCTTGGAGAAATACAATAATCCAATAAATACTAATAAATCTATAGAAATTATATATGGTCTAAGAAATTTCATAGGAAATGCAAATAAATTTAGTAAAAAAAAGATAGAAATAATTTTAATTAGTAATAAAAAAATAACAAATATAACTATTAGAGATGATGGCCCAGGTTTCCCTGATGATTTAATTGATAAGCATAGATTGGGAGAGCCTTATATTAGAACAACTGATCAGAAAAATATTTCAAAATATGGTTTAGGTCTTGGAACTTTTATTGGCAAAACACTCTTAGAAAAAAATTATGCAAATATAAATTTTAATAATTCATCAGAGACTGGTGGTGCAGAAGTTTTAATAAAATGGAAAAATAGTGATTTAATAAAAATTAATTAAGTTTTTTTTTATTCTCAAATAATCCACTTAATTGTTCAGTCATTACATCTCCTAGTTCTTGCACATCAGTAATTTTAATTGCTTTATTATAGTATCTTGAAACATCATGCCCTATTCCAATTGCTAAAATTTCTATATCACTTTTATTTTCTATATTTTTTACAATTTTTTTAAGATTTTTTTCTAAAAAGTCACCAGAATTTACTGAAAGAGTTGAATCATCAACTGGAGCACCATCAGAAATAACCATTAATATTTTTCTTTCTTCTTTTCTTTTATTTAATCTATTGAATGCCCACAATATTGCTTCACCATCTATATTTTCTTTTAATAATCCTTCTTTAAGCATTAGACCCAGGTTTTTTTTGGACTGTCTCCAATGAGAGTCTGCTGACTTATATATAATGTGACGCAAGTCGTTTAGACGGCCTGGATTTTTTGGTTTATTATTTTTATTCCATTCTTCTCTACTTTTTCCACCTTTCCAATTTTTTGTGGTAAAGCCTAATATTTCTATTTTTACAGAGCATCTTTCCAAGGTTCTTGACAGTATATCTGCACAGAGAGCAGCAATAGTTATTGGTCTTCCTCTCATAGACCCCGAGTTATCAATTAGAAGGGTAACTATCGTATCCTTAAATTCTAAATCTTTTTCTCTTTTAAAAGATAATGAATTATATGGATCAATTATAATTCTAGTTAGTTTTGAACTGTCTAACAAACCTTCTTCTAAGTCAAATTCCCAAGCCCTATTCATTTTCGCTAACAATTGTCTTTGTAGTTTATTTGCTAATTTTGTAATTAAATCTTGAAAACTAGTGAGTTGTTGATCTAAATTTTTTCTAAGTTTTAAAATTTCTTCATTTGTTTCAAGTGTTTCAGCTTGTGCAATTTCATCAAATTGTGAAGTAAAAATTTTATAGTCCTTGTCAATTATACTATTATCTATTTTTTGTAATACTTTTTCAGAACTTTGTTCGTCTGAGTCAGTATCAACAAGTTGTTCATCCATTTCAAAATCATTAAAATCATAATCACCATCGATTCCATTTTGATTTTCTTCTTGTTCTCCATCAGGGTTGTTATCATTATCTTTATTTGGATTATTGTCTTGTTCATTTTCTTGTTGATCATTTTTCTGATTTTCATCATCGCTAGAATCAAATATTTCCATATCTTGTAATAATTGTAAAAATTTAGCATTATAAACATCCTGATTTTCAAGGTTTTTTTTTAAAAAACTAATATGTTTATCTAAAGAATTTTTAAAATCATTTTCCCAAAAACTAAGTATTTTTTGAGATAAATTATTTAATTTAATATTAAAAAAGTTTTTAAGCATATATATTTCAAATGCTTCGACGACCTTCACATCTTCTTTTGTTTTTAATTGGTCTTTTCTTTTAATTTTTATTTTATAGTTATAATTTTCATAGAAGTTTTTTGATATACCTTTAAGCATTTGTGATCCAAGTAATTCATATCTAATTTTTTCTGAGATATCATAAAGCGATCTACAAGATGAATTTTTAGGTAGATTTTTCTGATATATTTGTTTATTTGAAAATTTTCTTTTTAAAGCCTCTGAATCAGTTTTGGCTCTTAATTCAATAAAATCATTTTTAGTATTTAAATTATCTATCTCAAAAAAATTAAAATTTTTAGAACTTGAATTTTTTTTTAGCTCGTCTTCTATTTCATATTCATCTGAAATTACTTTTACTGTTGAAATTAGTACTTTTTTAAATTGCTCTTTTATATCTTCTTCTTTTTTCATCTATATTTGGATATTTATCATTGATTCTGGCAAGTCTTCTCCAAAACATCTTTGATAATATTCAGCAATAGTTTTTTTCTCTGAATCATCACATTTGTTAAGATAAGTTACTCTAAATGCTATTCCCGTATCTTTAAATATATCTGCATTACTGCACCAATTAAGTACTGTACGAGGACTCATTACCGTTGAAATATCACCGGCAGTAAAACCTTTTCTAGTTAAAGATGCAACCTTTATCATATTTGCAACTTTTTCTTTACCTTTGGCATTATTTAACTTTTTGTTTTTAGCTAAAATTATTTTCATTTCTTTTTCTAAACTTAAATAGTTTAATGAGGTAACTATCTCCCATCTATCTAACTGTGCTTGATTTAAAATATTCGTTCCACTATATAAGCCTGAAGTGTCTCCTAATCCAATAGTATTTGATGTAGCAAACAATCTAAAATATTTATTTTGTTTTACTACTTTGTTTTTGTCTAAAAGAGTAAAAGATCCGTCACTTTCCAGAATTCTTTGCAAGACAAACATAACGTCTGGTCTTCCAGCATCATACTCATCAAATACCAAAGCAACAGGATTTTGAAAAGCCCAAGGCAATATTCCTTCTTTAAATTCTGTCACTTGCTTCCCATCTTTAAGTACAATTGCATCTTTTCCAATCAAATCTATTCTACTTATATGTGAGTCGAGATTTATTCTTATACATGGCCAATTTAATCTTGCTGCAATTTGAGTTATATGGGTAGATTTACCAGTGCCGAAATTTCCATGTACAATTACTTTTTTACTATGAGAAAAACCATTAAGTATAGCTAACGTAGTAGGAGCATCGAATACATAGTCTGGGTCTAAAGTGGGAACCAATTCATTTCGTTTTGAAAATCCATCTACTTCCATATCAGTGTCAATACCGAAAGTTTGATTAACTGAAATTTTTATATCTGGTTCTATATTTAAATTAGGTGTCAATTTTTTGTTCTATATGTATTTTTTAATTGTGTATAAGCTAAAGTAATAACTTTTAGTTTATCTTCGTATTTTTTATTTCCTGAATTCATATCAGGGTGAAATTTTTTGACAAGTTTTTTAAATTTTTCTTGTACTCTTTCCCACTTAATTCCAACAGAAACGCCAAGAATACTAAATGCTTTTATATCATTGTTATTAAATTTAAATTGATTCATATGATCAAGTTGACCATTAATTTTATATTTATTTAGTTCATCCTTTAAAGCATTGTTCCACAGAATTTTAAAAAAATTATCTGATGAATTAAAGCTTTGGGTTGGCTTATGCCAAGTCATGTCCGACTTTAAAAATTCATAAATTTGATCATCATTCATACCTTCAAAATAATTCCAATTTTTATTGAATTCTCTAACATGATTTAAACAAAGTATTCTATATTTTTTACTATTGTCTTTTTCAATTGGTGCTTTATAAGAGCCTTCTTCCAAACAGTTGTTCCAATCGCAAATATTTTTCATTATATATATTATTATGAATTATGAATATAAATCAACTAATAGAAATAGTAAAAAATAAACTGCATGAAAACATTGTTTGTGATAAAATAGAAGTTGAAGATAAAACTTTTTTACACAAAAGTCATAGCTCACATGACAAAAATAAATTTCACATAAAATTAATAATTACCTCCGAATATTTGAAAAAAAAAAATAAAATTCAATCAACAAAAGAAATATATAAAATTTTAAAAGAAGAATTAAAAAATAATATACATTCAATTCAATTATTAATAAATTAATTCATTAATTAAAAATTTTTTAATTTTTGAATGATCAAATGCAAAACTTAGAATTACTTTTCCAATTTTTTTAATTAAAATCAAATTTATCTTTGAAGAATTGTTTTTTTTATCTGATTTCATATATTTAATTATTAAATTAATATCTTTTTTTTTAAAATAAAAATTTAAATCTATTGGTATTTTTAAATTATTGATGTGTTTTATTATTTGTTCATAATCTTTTTTATTTAAAATATTATTTTTAAGGCTGAATCTCGCCGAACTTACAATTCCCAAAATAACTGCTTCTCCATGATTAAGTTTTCTTGAATAGGAGAGTGTAGCCTCATATGCGTGAGCAAAAGTATGACCTAAATTTAAGATTTTTCTTAAATTTTTTTCTTTCTCATCTAGTTGAACAATATTTTTTTTAATCTTACAACTATCCGCAATAGTTTTTTCAATAAAAGGAGATTTTAATTTCAATATTTTAAGACAATTTTTTTTTAAATAGTTGAAAATTTTTCTATCACTGATTATTGAATGTTTTAAAATTTCACCATAACCACAAATTATTTCTCTTTTTGGAAGAGAACTTAACATATTTGTATCAGATATAACTAAATCAGGTTGCATAAAAGATCCAATTAAATTTTTTCCATATTTATTGTTAACTCCTGTTTTTCCACCAATTGATGAGTCCACTTGTGCCAAAAGTGTTGTGGGGATGTTAACAAATTTTAATCCTCTTTTAAAAATACTGGCCGCAAAACCAGAAACATCTCCCACGATGCCTCCTCCAAAAGATATAATGCAGTCATTTCTATTAAAATTAAACTTAAAAAGTTTATTTAAAATTAAATTTACATTTTTCAAATTTTTATTTTTTTCATTTGCATTGAAAAAGTGAATAATTTTTTTTTTAGAAGCAATTTTTTTTTTCAGAATATTTAATTTTTTTTTTGGTATTTTTGTATCAACAACTATTAGACTTTTTTTAAAATTAATATTATTTGATTTTAATATATTAGAAGTTTGAGAAATAATATTTTTACCAATTATTATAGGATATATTTTAGATTTAGTTTTAACGCTTAGTTTAATTTTTTTCATACAGTTCTATTATATTTTTAACTATCATATTTTTTGTTAATGTTTCACAATTTATCTTAAAGTTTGCCTCAGCATAAATACTTGACCTTTTATTTATCAGTTTTGTTAAATTGTTTTCACTAGAATTAAAAGCAACTGGTCTTTTCTTGCTATTTAATATTCGGTTTATTATTGTTGAATCTTTCCAACTTAACCAAAAAGAAATATGATTTTTGATTATTTCTTTTCTAATATTTTTATTAATAAACCCACCCCCGCCTAAAGATATAATTTTTCCTTTACCTTTAAGAAGTTTTAAAGTTATTTTTTCTTCTAAATTTCTAAAGTAAACTTCACCTTTTTTTTGAAAAATATCATAGATTTTAAGATTTGTTTCCTTTTCAATAAATTTATCAACATCAAAAAAATTACAATTTATATTTTTTGACAAAAGATAGCCAATTGTAGATTTTCCTGAACCCATCATACCTAGCAAAACTATATTTTTATTTAAATTCATAATTCTTTATTGAAAAATCACAAATATGTCTTATTTTGAAAATACTTAACATTATATGCAATTTGAAAAAAAAACAAGAATAAGGAATTTAAAAGGAATTTTTGGAATATTAATTAAAATAATTTTGGCATTAGTAGCGCTAACTATTGCTATAATTTTAATTGATCGAATTGATTTTCCATCGCCTATTAAAAAAATTGAAAAAATAATTTCAAATGAAAATTTTAAAATTGTTAAATAAAAAATATTTATTAATTTTTATTATTTTTTTTTTATTATTTTCTTTAAATTTAAGAGCTGATGATGAACCAATCGATATTTGGAATTTAGAAAAGAAAGTTGAACAAAATTCATCAGTCACTGTTTCTGAAAATGATGAATCTAATGAAATTAAAATTGATATAAATAAGAATGATCCAAATAGTGCAATAAACACAATCTACAGTGACCCCTTAGGAGAAAATAAAATAAGTATTGTAGGGTTATATGATCCCGAAGACCATGGACTAAATATTGACATGTGGTCTAACTCTGATGGAAATGAAATAAAATTAATTTTAAACAAATTGGATAAGACAAATCTTTCAAAAGATTCTAATGAAATTTTAGATATTGCTTTATTAACAAATTCATACTTACCAAAAGAAAATATTACCGAAGAGAAATTTATAGATTTTAAATTAAAATATTTAATAAAAAATAATGATAAAAATTTAATTAAATCATATTTAATAAAAAATGAAAAAAATATTTACAATTCAAAATTAATCAAATTTTATATAAATGATTATGCTGAAAATTCAGATTTAGAAAATGCTTGCAAAATTTTTGATGAAGTAAAATATTTTGGTAATGACTATATTAACAAATTTCAAATTTATTGTTTAATTGATCAAAAAAAAAGAGAAGAAGCGCAACTTCTTTTTGATTTAAATAAAGAGACTGGTCTTGAGGATGATTTTTATGAGAATAAATTCAATTTTTTGATGGAATATATTGAAAAAGCAGATGGTAAGATTTCTGATAAAAATATATTAAACTTTCATTTATCTCATAGAACAAACTCTGATTTTACTTATCAACCAAACAAAAATACTCCAAAATTTATATGGAGATATTTATCATCTTCAAATTTATTAGAAAATATTGATACAATTAATCTAGAAGATGCCGAAAAAATTTCCTTGATTGAAAAAGCAACTCATGAACAAAATTATGAAGAAAAGGAATTATTTGAATTATATAAAAGATTTCAATTTAACATTAATCAACTGTTAAATGTAAAAGATTCTTACAAGCTATTACAAAATTATGAAGGTAGAGCTTTGCTTTATCAAAGATTGATATTAACACAAGATATAAATCAGCTTTTAGATTTATCATACAAATTAAAAGATTCATTTATTAAAGATAATATAGAAAATGCCTTCAATATTGAGTTAAAAAAAATTCTAAATAATATTGACAAGGAAGATGTTCCATCAAATTATTCATCATTTTACGTTTATAATTTAACTACTCCAATTTTAGAAAAAAAAAATATAAAAATTAATAATAAAATAATCCATCAATCTAAACTACTAAAATATTTTGAAGATCAAAATGATGTTAAAAAAGCTGAAGATGATCTAAATAAATTGCTTAAATCAATAAAAAAAAATAAGGACTACAATGTATCAATTAAGGACTTAATTTTATTAGAATCTTTAGTTTCGGATGGCGTGGTTATAAAAAAAAAATATAAAAATATGTTTCAATTTGACCAATCCAATGTACCAACAGATATTCAACTGCTAATAAATAATAATGAAGTAGGAATGGTTTTGCTTAGAATGGTTGAAATAATTGGGGAAGATGATTTGGAAAATCTAGACTCTGGTACGTTATATTTTATGTCAACTATATTGAACCACCTAAATTTAGACTCTATTAGAAATCATATACTATTAAAAGTTCTTCCTTTAAAAATATAAAAATTATATTAAAATCGAACTATGATTGTAAAAACTATTTTAACAGAACCTAATAAAATATTACGTCAAATTTCCCTACCTGTTAAAAAGATAGGAAAAGAAGAACAGATATTAATGGATGATATGCTAGAGACCATGTATGATGCAAAAGGCATTGGTTTAGCAGCAATTCAAATAGGTATTCCAAAAAGAATTATTGTCATGGATATTTCTAAAGATAATGAGGAGAATAATCCCATGTATTTTGTAAATCCAATAATTAAAAATAGAAACTCAAATTTATCTAAATATTTAGAAGGCTGCTTGTCTTTACCAGATCAATTTGCAGAAGTTGATAGACCAAGTACATGCCAGGTAGAATATTTAGATTATGATGGAAACAAAAAAATATTAAAGGCCAATGGTTTGCTTTCCACATGTATTCAACATGAAATAGACCATTTGGAAGGAATATTATTTATTGACCATTTATCCAAGTTAAAAAAATCAATGATTATAAAAAAACTATCTAAAATAAAAAATAAAGAAGATAGAGTTGTTCTTTAGTTTATGAGCAAAAAGATAGTTTTTATGGGAACGCCAAATTTTGCCGTTCCTATTCTAAAAAATATTTTTCAAAATGGATTTGAAATATCAGCAGTTTATACACAACCACCAAAAAAATCAGATAGAGGACAAAAAATAACAAAGTCACCAATTCATATATTAGCAGAAACTTTAAATTTGGAAGTAAGAACACCAAAAAAACTTAAGGATAACAAAGAGGAATATGAATATTTAAAAAAAATTGGTGTAAGTTTAGGTGTGGTGATAGCTTATGGTCAAATCCTAACAAAAGATATTTTAAATTTAAGTAATAATGGTTTCATAAATTTACATGCTTCTGTTCTGCCATTATATAGAGGCGCCTCTCCAATTCAAAGATCAATAATGAATTTAGATAGAGAAACAGGAATAAGTGTAATGAAAATTAATGAAAAATTAGATGCGGGAAATGTTTCTGATATATTTAAAATAGATATTTTAGAAAATGAAAATACTCAAAGCTTAAATGAAAGACTTTCGATATTAGCTGCAGAGAAGATTTCGGATGTTATTGATAATATTTTTGATGGGAATACAACTTATAAAGAGCAAGATCATAAAAATGCTACTTATGCAAAAAAAATTGATAAATCTGAAGGAAAGATTAATTGGAATGAAGATGCAAAAAAAATAATAGGACAAATTAACGGCCTATTTCCTTATTGTTACTTCATATTTAATGGGACGAGGTATCGAATTTTAAAAGCTTTATTGTCTAACTCCAGCGGTAAACCGGGGCATGTATTAAGTGAAAATCTTGAAATAGCTTGTGGACATAATTCTTTAAAAATTCTAGAAATTCAAAGAGAAGGCAAAAGGGCACAAAAAACAAATGAATTTATACTAGGTACAAAAATTAAAACGGGTTCAGATTTGAATAATGCATAGGTATCAGATTTTAGTTGAGTATGTTGGAACAAAATTTGTAGGGTGGCAAAAACAATTAAAAGGCAAAAGTATCCAAAAAGAAATTGAAAATAAACTCTCTAAATTATTAAAGCAAAAAATTATAATTTATGGATCAGGAAGAACTGATGCGGGAGTGCACGCAATAGAACAATCGGCACATTTTGATACAAAATTAAAAATTAAAGAAATTAAAAAGTTAATTAAATCTCTAAATTTTTTTTTAAATCCAAAAAAAATTTCAATAATTAATATTTATAAAAGAAAACAAAAATTTCATGCAAGGTTCTCCGCAAAAGAAAGAGTATACAAATATTTCATTATCAATCGCTTAGCAGCTCCCACATTGGAAAATGAAAGAGCCTGGCATATAAGAAAAAAACTAGATATTAAATTATTAAAAGAAGGAGCAAAAAAATTAACCGGTAGTCATGATTTTTCTACGATGAGAGCTAAAAATTGTTATGCTAAAAGTTCTATAAAAAAAATTAACAAAATAACTATCAAAAATATTGATAAAAAAATTCAAATTGAATTTAGATCAAAATCTTTTTTAAGAAACCAAGTTAGATCTATGGTGGGATGTTTAAAATATTTAGCAGAAAATAAATGGGATATTAAAAAATTTGAGCATATTTTTAAATCAAAAAAGAGGAGTAAGTGTGCTCCCCCTGCACCTGCTCATGGTTTATTTTTGGTTAAAGTTATTTATTAATTCTAATATTATTTTTTTTATATTTCTTACTAATTCTCCATCTGGAGCCTTCTCGCACAATGTAACCAACACAATTCTTTGATCTACATTTACATGGGAATTGTTTATAATCGACATCATACCCAAAGCCATAATCATAAGATAATTCCTCACCTTTTTTAATATCTTTAATTGCTATGATCCAAATTTTAAGTCCTTTGCCTTCAACTTCACAGTTTGGGTTACACGAATGATTAATTAATCTAGCTGTATTCCAGCTGTAATCACCATCTAGATCGTATTTGTTATTAAGATTGAAAAGATAAATATCTTTTTCGTTATCAAATTTTGGATTAGTTTCTGTTTCTTTTTTACTTATTACTTTTCCAATATATTCAATTATTTTTGTACCAGGCTTTATATTTTTTGAAGTATAAAGACCTCTTTTATCAATGTTTGATTTTTTTACTTTGTATAATTTCACAGAAGGGTGTTTATAATATTAATTTAATTAATCAATTAAATTCTAAAAGTGCGTTAACATGTTCATTAGTGCTTTCAGCTAATGCATTAAGATCATAACCGCCTTCTAAAATTGACACTACTTTACTGTTACAATTTATTTTAGCATATTCTAAAGTTCTTTTTGTTATCTCGTAAAAATCTTCTGAAATAAGCTGAAGTTGCGCTAAAGGGTCATCTTTATGAGCATCAAAGCCAGCAGAAAATAGAATAAATTCTGGCCTGAAATCTTTCATTTTTTTTAAAACACTTTCATATGCGTTTAGGTATTCTTGTGAGGTTGTTCCAGCTGGTAGAGGAATATTAAAAATATTGTTATGAATACCTTTCTCTTTATCGCTTCCACTCCCAGGGTAGTAAGGGTATTGATGAGTTGATATATAGAGTACTTTTTCATTATTGTAGAAGATATCTTGAGTTCCATTTCCGTGGTGAACATCAAAATCAATTATTGCTATTTTATTATAAGTATATTTTTTAATTAGATAATTAGCTCCAACTGCTACATTATTATAAATACAAAAACCCATTGATTTTTCTTTTTCACTGTGATGTCCTGGTGGTCTTACCGCACAAAAAGCATTTTTAAATTCTTTATTTTCTACTCCATCAATAGCAGATATTATTGATCCAACAGCATCATAAGCTGCATCCTTGCTTCCAGGAGAAATAATTGTATCTGCATCTAAAAATACCAGTCCTTTTTTTGGAAAGGAATTTTTTACTTGTTCAACGTATTCAGGAGTGTGGGTAAAATCTAATATTTTGTGATCAAATTTTTTATTTTTTTTCCATATTAAGTTTTTATTTTTTTTTAAATTTTTTATTATTGTGGTTACTCGATCAGGTTTTTCGGGATGACCCAAGCCAGTCTCATGATTAATTGATGTATCTGATGTTACAATGGCTGTACTCATTAAAAATAATTTTCTAAAATATTATAATATATTTTAGCTAATTTTTTCATATCTGAAACTGAAGTTCTTTCATTAACCATATGTATAGTATTATTTCTTAAACCTAGCTCTAACCTTGGTATTGCGCCAAGAAATCTCGAGTCACTAGTGCCTCCCCTACAATTGAATTTTGTAGATATATTTGTGATTTTTTTTATTATTTTTTTAGCCATATAAATTTCTTTATTTGGCTTTGTATAAAAAGCTTCTCCAGAAATTTTATAATCAATTTTATATTTACATTTATCTTTTTTAACAATCATTGAAATAATTCTATTTATTTTTTTCTTTAAAGATGAAGATTTATATTTTGAGTTAAATCTTACATTAAAAAAAGCCTCAGCTGTTTGAGGTACTACATTTTCTGATAAATTATCTACATTTATTTTAGTTATTTCTAAATGAGAAGGAGGCATGAATTTAGTTCCAGAATCTAATCTAGTGTTTTTCAATTTCGAAATTATTCTTGCTAATGTAGTGCAAGGATTTATATATGAACCATAAAAAGCTGAATGACCACTTTTTCCCGCTATTGTAAGTTTTGCATTCATTGATCCTCTTCTTCCAATCCTAATTTCATCGCCTACTTTTCTATTTGAAGATGGCTCACCAACTATAGTAAAATCTATTTTTTCTTTTTTATTTTTTAAGTATTTCATAACAGCAGGTGTACCTAAACCAGTTGTTTCTTCATCAGCAGCTATAATTATCGAGAGAGATCCTTTAAATTTTTTTTTTTTAATAAAATGACTAACTGCACTTATCCAGCAAGCTATTCCACCCTTCATGTCTTGAGCTCCTCTTCCATGTAAATAACCTTTTTTAATAAGGCCTTTGAATGGTGGTATTTTCCAATTATTTAGATTTGAGACCACATCAGTATGACCTAAAAAATTTATATGAGGTTTTGAATTTCCAAATTTTGCGAAAAGATTTAATGCAGGTCTAGAACCAAGACCTTTTGATTTAATAATTTTACATTTAAATCCGATTGAAGATAGTTTTTTACATAAAAACTTCATTATACCTCCATCATCAGTTTTTACTGTAGAAAATCTTATTAGCTCTTGAGCTAATTTTATTTCATTATAAATTTTCATTATTAGTCTCTTAGTAGGTCATTAATAGATGTTTTAGATCTTGTTTTTTCATCAACTTGTTTAATGATAACAGCACAATACAAAGATGGTGCTGACGAATTATTTTTGTCTGGCAAGGATCCAGGTACTACAACTGAATATGGAGGTATTTTTCCATATGTGATCTCTCCTGTTTTTCTATTTACAATTTTTGTTGATTGACCAATATACATTCCCATACTTATTACAGATCCTTCACCAACAATTACACCTTCTACAACTTCAGACATTGCTCCTAAGAATACATTATCTTCAATAATTGTTGGAAGTGCCTGAGCTGGTTCCAATACACCACCAACCCCACTTGCAGCTGATATATGGCAATTTTTTCCAATTTGGCTGCAGCTACCAGCTCTTGCGAAAGTATCAATCATTGTTCCTTCGTCAATGTATGCACCAATATTCACATAGCATGGCATAAGAACTACATTTTTTCCAACAAAAGATCCTTTTCTTACAGGCGAGTTAGGAACCATTCTAAAACCTGCTTTTTCATGATCTTCCTTTGTCCATCCAGCTGTTTTACCTTTAAGTAAGTGAGCTTTATCATACCAACTACTATAAGGACCATTCAAATTTTCCATTGGATAAATTTTAAAACTTAACATAATTGCTTTTTTAAGATGTTGATGAGCTATCCACTTCCCATTAATTTTTTCTGCAACTCTAACTTTTCCGCCATCTAAGTCATCAATAATTTGATTAATTGCGTCTTTTAAGCTTTTATCTGAGTTTGGATTAACTTGGTCTTTGTTTTTCCAGGCTTCATTTATAATATTTTCTATACTCATTTTGTTTATGAGTTTTGTAATAACCTGATTTCTTTTAAAAATAAAGAGAGATTTTCAATTTTGTAATCTATAAATTGTTTATCCGACTCTTTTTTACCCCAGTATTCATCATTTATTAACCAAGCTGTAATTGCACCTCTTTCTTTTCCAATTGATAAATTTTTTGCGATATCTTCTATATAAAGAGTTTCTTTTGGGATAATTTTGAACTTTTTTACCATTAAATCAAAAGCTTTAGCAGTCGGTTTTGGACTAAACTCAGCGTCCACAATATCAAATAATCCATTAAATAAGTCATTAATACCTAAATGTGTCGTTATATTATTTGCATGTTCTTTGCTACCATTGGTAAAAATAAATTTTTTTAAATTTAAGTTTTCGAGTTCTTTTTTTAATATTAAATCTTTTTTCATAAAAGATAAGTCTATATTATGAACATATTTTAAAAATTCTTCAGGCTTAATATCATGATGAATCATGAGTCCATTTAAACTTGTGTTATATTTATGAAAATAACTTGCTTGTAATTCTTTAGCTTTTTTTAAATCTAAATCTAATTTTTTTGAAATATATTCAGTCATTTTTTTACTTACTTTGCCGAATACAGATTCTAAATCCTGGTATAAAACACCATCTAAGTCAAATAAAATGTTTTTGATATTTTTAAGTTCTTTCATTTTCTGATTAAAGTTCCGGCACCTTTGTCAGAAAATAATTCAAATAAAATTGAATGAGGTTTTCTTCCATCAACAATTACAACACCTGTTACTCCATTATTTATTGCATCTAGACAAGTATTGATTTTTGGAATCATGCCTCCAGAAATATCACCATCTTTAAGCATTTTTTCCGCAACTTTAGAATTAATTTCAGAAATTAGTTTTTTGTTTTTATCAAGAACACCTTCAACATCAGTCATAAGCAGCAATCTTCTTGAATTGAGCTCTTTGGCAACTGCACCGGCTGCAATATCAGCATTTATATTATAAATTTTCTTATCATTTCCAGTACCCATAGGTGCAATTATTGGAATTTTTTTATTTTTTATTATTTCTAAAAGAGCGATCGAATTTATTTCTTTTGGTGAACCAACATATCCTAGATCTTGCCTTTCAGGTTTAATCTTAATTACATTATTTTTTTTAGGACTAATTGATTGTGCATTAGCTTGATAGTTACTTAAATTATTTATAATTTCAAAATTTAATTCTAAAAGCGCTTCTTCAACAACTTTAATAGTTTTTTCATCAGTAACTCTTAAACCATCAATAAATTTTGACTCTAAACCTATAATATCAAGTTTTTTTTTTATATTTTTTCCACCGCCATGAACAACTATTGTTGATAAACCTAACTTATATATTACCGATATATCTTCAATAAATTGTTTAAATAAATTTTCATCAAGTAGCACTGATCCACCACACTTAATTACTATTATTTCGCCTGAATATTTATCAATATATTTTTTAACTTCATTGATGGATGGACCATTGGTGGGTAATATTTTTTCCAAATTCATTTATTGTACTGTTTTAACCGTTGTTCTTTTCATAATAACAACCTGTTGTGCCATTGTTAAAATGTTATTAACCGTCCAATAAATCACTAGGCCAGATGGGAATGGGGCCAATATGACTGTTAAAAAAAGTGGAAAGAACATAAATATTTTTGCTTGAATAGGATCTGGAGGAGTAGGATTAAGTTTTTGTTGTAAAAACATTGAAACTCCCATCAGACAAGGCCAAGCACCAATTAATAAAAATGATGGAGGATCCCAAGGTATTAAACCAAATAAATTGAAAACTGAAGTAGGATCTCTTTCTGATAAATCATGTATCCATCCAAAAAAAGGCTGATGTCTCATTTCTATAGTTACAAATAACATTTTATAGATTGCAAAAAAGAATGGTATTTGAATTAAAATTGGCAAGCAACCCGACACAGGGTTAACTTTTTCTTTTTTATATAATGCCATCATTTCTTGCTGTAATTTTACCTTATCTTCTTTATGAAGTTCTTTTAATCTTGTCATTTCTGGCTGAAGAACTTTCATTTTTGCCATTGATCTAAAAGAGTAATTTGCAAGTGGAAAAAATGTTAATCTTATACAAATTGTAATTAAAATAATTGCTATTCCAAAATTACCTGAAATTTTAAAAAAATAATCAATCGCAAAGAATAATGGCTTAACTATGAAATAAAACCATCCCCAGTCTATAGCTAAATCAAACTTATCTATTCCCAATTTTTCTGCATAACCATCAATAATGCTAACTTCTTTTGCGGCTATTATAATTTTAATATTATTTGATTTGGTTTCATTTGCTCCAACTATAGTAGGTCTTGTTTCAATAAAGTTAGCCTTGAATTTATTTTTGAATTCAAAATCTGCCTTAAATTCCTTGTTTTTTTCAGGAATCAAACTAGTAATCCAATACTTGTCTGTAATTCCAAGCCAACCTTTTTCTGCACTTACTGAATATTTTTTTTCTTCTATATCATCATAATCCTGTTCTACTAATTGGTCATCAAATACTCCAAGAAGACCTTCATGAAGAATATAAAAATTTGTTACTTCAGGCGCAGTATTTCTTACAATTTGACCATATGAATAAAAATTATATTTTTTTTCTGTTGTA
>Ga0187827_10001660_pt1 | contig 32190 bp, 32 predicted proteins | sample ETNtaG_39_FD_167969 | JGI IMG/M metagenome (GOLD analysis project Ga0187827, IMG submission 167969) | Marine microbial and viral communities from oxygen minimum zone, Eastern Pacific Ocean - ETNP2014_SV_150_PacBio MetaG (Illumina Assembly) | ecosystem: Environmental > Aquatic > Marine > Hypoxic...
GACGCGGACAGCGCCTTCGGCATGTTCGATACCATGGGGCTGGATACTGCGCTGGACCTGGAAGGGGACCAGCTTGCCGGAATGTTCGGCGCCATGGACGATACCCAGATAGGAGGCCTGGGCGGCGATCAGGTGTCCCAGGTGGTGGGCAACTTCAGCCAGGATAACCTGGCCGGGTTGGGTGATGAGCAGGCCTTCGCCGTCGCTGGCGCATTGGACACCGAACAGATGGGTGCCCTAGACTCGGGCCAGCTGTTCGGACTGGCAACCGCCGTCGACCATACCCAGATCACCGGCCTGGACTCGGACGTGCTCGAAGCGATGGTGACGAACCTCGAGGCGGGCGACTTCGGGGCCCTGGATCCCGGCGCGGTCAGCGGCATGGTGGCGGGCCTCGACGGCGACCAACTTGGAACGCTGGACGACGGCCACCAGGAAGCCGCCCTCGACGCCCTGGGTGCGGACCTACTGGGAGGCGGCGCGGCGAACTTTGATGACATCACCGGCGGGGCCACCAGCTTCGACCTGTTGGCCGATGTCGCCGGCCCGGCGGCCGGAGACGATGGGACCGCTTTACAGGGCGACGCACTGGATATCTTCGGCGGCGCCCTGTTCGGTGGCCAGTAGGCCCGGCTTCCCCGCGGGCCAGAGGCTGAATGCCCGGCCCGCGGAGCTTGGCCCTCACCTCCCTCGGACCCACCGGAGAAGGGAGGACGAGGGGAGGCCCCTTGGACCCGTAACCGACACCGGCCTCCAAGTGTGGGGCTTTCTCAAAATCGGAATAAGCCAGGGCTACTCAGCATCGGGTAGGTGGCCCAGACCAGGCGCACCAGGACGCGGCCGGTTAACGCCGGATATCGGTCTCTATACCGGAACCAGGAACGAGGGTATGACTGAAAAGAAATGTATCGGCCGATTTGGTGTAATTGTCCTTCTTACCGTAGCAACTCTTGCACTGGCAGCATGTGGGGGAGGGGCGGCGACGGAGACACCCGCGCCTCCACCGCCCACGGCAACCCTTGCGCCGGTTCCCACCGCGGCGCCGACGGCGGTTCCGGCGCCCACCCCGGTTCCTACCGCCATGCCCGCTCCAACCGTCATACCCACTTCGGTGGCGACGGCGACGGCCACGCCTGCTCCGGCGGCAACCGCTACCCCGGCGCCCACGGCCACGCCCGTTCCGGCGGCTACGGCCACGCCGGCGCCAACTTCCACTCCCACGCCGGCGCCAACTTCCACTCCCACGCCGGTGCCCACGCCGACACCGGCATTGCCGGACGCAATCGATGAGTATGGCTTCACCCTCAAGCTAGACCAAGACGCCGATGTCCGGGCCGCCGGATGGACCGGGCCAGAGCCGAACGCCCAGCAGGGCACCGTCAGTTTCGCCAACGGAGGGGTTAACGTGGCCCTCATCTGGGGCCCCCAGGAGGACCGTGAACCGCTGTCCTTCTTGGCCGACACTTACAGCATTCTCAGAAACAGCCAGCCGGATTTCACCTTTGACCCAATTCGCGACGGCGACATCGTCGTGGACCGGGAGCCGGGCGTCTTCGGCGGTTTCAAGACCTCGGATTCCGGCGGAACCAGCGGCGGCGGCGGCCTCATCGGCACCTGGGTCTGCACCCTGCCCCAAACCGCGTTTCGACTGACCCTGACCGGCGACGACGCCACGGTAGTGCAGCTCCGTTTCGACCGGCTGCTGGAAAGTTTTTCGTGCTCGTCCTAGAGTGGTGGCCCTAGATTAGCGGGCCTGAAGCCTCCACCTGGCTGGACCGGTAAACCGAGGGGCAGCCGGCTGATGGCCGGAGGATGACACCCTCTCACACCACTTGACGGGGCGTGACCCCTTGGGGAATCTCCGGGAAGAGCCCTGTGGCAGATTTTTTGGCAGGCATCAACTTGGCTGCCGGTAAGTTCAAACGCTGATGGCTTTGCCTGCCCTTTGCGGTGATGCCGGCGGCTGCCACGGCCCTTCTTCAACCTCCCGGTGCTGGTGACGGATTGAAGCTCCACTCCCCTTTCCCCCCACCCAGGTCCCCAGTATAATTGCACCCTCCGCCGCGGACAGTGCCACGGATCTCGCGGGCCGGACCCGGTCTGACCCGCCGGCGGTTACGGTATCGGAACGGCCGGCTCTCCCGTGGCGGAGATTCCGCGCCGGGAGCCTCAAAACAAGGGAGAATCAGGAGAGTCAATGGAAAGCAGACGCATCGTTCGCGCCGCCGCCGTGCAGCTCACCCCGGTACTATTCGACCGTGCTGGCAGCACCCAGAAGGTTGTGGACGCCATCGCGGACGCGGGGCGCCAGGGTATCCAGCTCCTGGTATTTCCCGAGACCTTCATTCCCAATTACCCCTACTTTGCCAGCTGGCAGGCTCCCGCCACCATAGCGGAGCAGCACCTGCGGCTCTTTGAGCAGTCGGTCGAGATACCGGGGCCGGTCACCCAGGCCGTCGGCGTCGCGGCGGCGGTGGCGGGGATTGTGGTGGTTCTGGGAGTGAACGAACGCGACGGCGGGAGTCTTTACAACACCCAAGTGGTGTTCGATGCCGACGGCACGTTGCTGGCCAAGCGCCGCAAGCTGATGCTACCTACCAAGAGCGGATCATTCGGGGCTGGGGAGATGGCTCGGACCTGAAAGTGTTGGACACCGCCGTCGGGCGGGTTGGCCTGCTGATCTGCTGGGAGCACTACATGCCACTGTGCCGGTATGCGCCCATGCTGCAGCGTGAGGAGATCCATTGCTCCCACTTTCCTGGCTACATCGGACGCTCCGGCTTCGCAGAAGAGGTGGAGGTGACCATTCGCCATCATGCGATGGAGTCGGGATGCTTCGTGGTCAACGCCACCGGCTGGCTTAGCCCGGACCAGTTGGTCGAGCTTTGTCCCGACCCTGATTTGAGGGAGCGGCTGGCGCCGGACTCTTCCTGTACGGCCATAGTCGGACCCGATGGGCGTTACCTGGGCGAGCCCATAATCGAGGGTGAAGGAATGGTCGTCGCCGACCTGGACCTGCAAGCAATCTCTCGCCGGAAGTTGAGGATGGACTCGGTGGGCCACTACGCCCGCCCGGACGTGGTGCGTCTTCTGCTGGACTCGCGGCCGCAGCACACCCTGGAAGAGGTTGCTTATGGGCCAGTCACCGACAGTCCGGGCTCCCCGCCGGCTGAATACCCGGATCTGGCGGCGCGGATTGCAGCGTTGGAGGAAGGGCTGCGGAAGCTGAAAGGAGAGTGACGCGGGAAGACCGCAACGGGTACCCTCAGGTAACGTTCGGAACGCTGTTGTCCCGCCCCCGGCTACACTTCGACGGCGTCGGCCAACGTGCCGATACTCCGGACCGCCACGCTACCCGCCGGTGCCCCTCCCCGGTCTTGAGCGGTTTCGAGGTCAAGGGATTGATTGACGGGCGGATAATAGTAGCGCCCGCAGTGGATGCACCTCCACTCGTCGGCTTCCATGATCAGGTCGCCACCACACTTGCCACAACTCTTAAATCTCCACAGCATTGCTTCTGCCCCTTATGGTCTAATGCTGATTGTTCCGAAACCTAGTTCCGATTGTGGCACAACGACGACGCCATGGCATCACTGAACCGGGTGATTCGCGGGTGAAAAAAGGGCTAGCACTAAATGGCGAAGAACCGAGTCACAATAGCCGAAGTTGAGGACTACCCCAACAGATACGAATCTCTCTAACGCTGAATTATGACAGCAAATACTAGCCCGTTTGGGAGAACTCCGAACCCTGACGGTAGGCTCTATGCCCGCTCGAATACGCGAATTTCCAAAGACCACACCCTGGCGAAACACCCCCGGCGTCTGCGCCGGCGTATACTCACAGGAGCGGCTTGACGACGAGGAACGAGGAGCAATCCCGGCGACCTCGGGTCCGGGCTTGGCGAGCGGTCCGCTGGCGAGCGTGCGCCTGCGCCGCCTTCTAGTCGCCGTTTGGCCGGGTTTCAGGAGGAAACAGCATGGCAAGAATGACCGGGAAAAGAGCCTTCATGGAGATGCTCCGGGCCGAAGGCGTGAGGTACATCTTCGGTAACCCGGGGACCAGCGAAAGCGCCATCATGGCCTCTCTTCCCGCCTACCCCGACATCGAATACTTGCTGGCCACCCAGGAAGGCGTGGCGATGGGCATGGCCGACGGCTACGCGTGCGCCACCGGCCGACCTTCCTTCGTCAACCTGCACATCGAGACCGGCCTGGCCAACGGAATCAGCTTGCTGCACCACGCCATGGACGGTGGGACTCCCCTGGTCTTGACCTCCGGCAACAAGGACATTCGCAAGCTGACCGAGGGGCGCACCGACCTGGTGGAGATGGTGCGTCAGTTCACCAAGTGGAGCGTGGAGATTACCCACGCCGAGCAGGTCCCCGGAGCCCTCCGCCGAGCGTTCAACGAGGCCAAAACTCCTCCAACCGGGCCGGTCTTCGTGGGCATCGCGGCAAACGCCTTGGAAGACGAAGCCGATGTCGAAATTCTACCCTCGCCACGAGGCTATTTCCGGACCTCCGCGGATCCTGACGCGGTGCAGGCTGCCGCCGGCCTGCTGACCAAGGCCGTCAACCCGATCATGGTGGTGGGAGACCGGCTGGCCCAGTCGGCCGGGACGGACCAGGCGGTGCGGCTGGCCGAACTGCTGGGGGCCAGGGTGTATACGACCTCTTACGCCAGAATGAATTTCCCCTCCGGACATCCCCAGTTTCTGGGCCGAATCAGCCCGGCCCTTCCGGCGTCGCGGGAGGTGCTGGCCTCGGGCGACGTGGTGCTGGCCGTGGGTACGGACGTGTTCTCCGGGTTCTTTTATTTCTCCGGGGGCAGCCTTGCGAGCGGGGCCAAGCTGATCCACGTGGACTCGGCCTATCGAGCGGTCGGCAGAAGCGAGCCGACGGCAGTGGGCATAATAGCCGATCCTTGCTCCGCTCTGCGGGATATCGCCGCCGCCGTGGACGGTGGCATGTCCGGTCCCGGCCGGGAAACCGCCCGGAGCCGCGCCTTATCCGTTGGGCAGATGAAAGCGGAGTTGACGGCTGCCTGGGGGCGGCGGCTGAAGGAAAAATGGGACCAGCGGCCCATGTCCGCCGAGCGGATGATGGCCGAGGCCGCCGGGGCCTTGCCACCCGAGACAATCATCGTGGACGACTCGATCAGCTCCAAGGATGCCCTGCACGGCGCTTTTACGTTCAACGGACCGGACTCCATCTTCGGAGAACGGGTGGGAGCCATCGGCTGGGGCATGGGCGGCGCCATGGGGGTCAAGCTGGCCCACCCGGACCGTCCCGTGGTTGGCATCGTCGGCGACGGCAGCGCCATGATGACGGTCCAAGCCCTTTGGACGGCAGCCAACGCCAACATCCCGGTGGTCTACCTGATCTGCAACAACCGGTCCTACCGTATCCTGAAGCTGAACATGGACGTCTACCAAAGCCAGGTACTCGGCGAGGACCTGTCGAGAAGCTACGTCGGCATGGACTTCCCGATACCGCTGAACATCGCGGGGATAGCCAACGCCATCGGCCTCTACGGGAGGACTATCGAGGACCCGTCGGAAATCGGCCCCGCGCTACGGCAGGCGATGGATTTGGGGAAGCCGGCGGTGCTTGACATAATCATTGACGGGTCTTCCTGAATGGCGCACGAGCTAATTCGTAACCAGTGCTCCTAGAACAGCAAATTGGATCGGTTCCCCAAAGGTGGACCGTCGTGAATCTCCGGCTAAAGAGCCTGTTTCCGTGACTTGCTTTGCGTCTTTCGAAGGCCCTTAATAGATATCTAACATTGTCCGGGTGTTGCCTCTATGGAACCACAGGGTAATTCTAGGGCATCATATAGATATAGAGATTCTGAGGTTGGAGAGCTACCAGAGATGGAGTGGTCTGAGTGGACATTCTTTGGGTTCGTCGTCGTAGGCATCGGCCTATCCTATTCACTGCTGCTTATTGCACTACACATGGAGCGCCTCGCGGCCGGTTTGCGCCGGCGGCGTCCGGACTGGCTGTCCCTTTCACGTCGATAACGGTCCGCCCTCCCGGTGATCTCCCCGGGCCTCTCGTCCCGGCTGAACCCGGAAGCAGGCACCGGGTCAACGTCACCCCTGAGAAGGCGCCCCAACAACCCCAGCCAAAGTGGACTTCCCCGAAAGCCCTCGGTACCGGCGGTGCCAACGGGCCGCCAGACCACCCTCAAGCCGCGCCGGGCAAGAAACTCACCCACCGCGTGGAGGCGGGTTTCGGGTGTGTGGCCCCTACTTTTCGTCGAGACCCGCGCTGGAAATGCTAGGCAAGGTTGTGTATTGATCCTCTACACTGGCAGGGATGAACTTCCGCAATTTGAAAATATCGAACGTCATAGGCGTAGCCGTCATAGTAGTGGCCCTTTTCGGCGGCGGCTTCGACATAATCCGCGCGCTGGTGGTGTCCGGCTTCGATTCCGGTGACTTCTTCCGGGGATTTGCAGTCGCCGTTATTGGGAGCGGCCTTGGGCTTGCCGTAATCAAGCTGGGGAAGATTCTTCAGCGGTAAGGCCTGCCCCGCCAGGCAAGCTTTTTTGCTCCGGTATGCCAGGCCGGCGTGGACCAACTTCCCCCCAGCCCATCCGACGTACAACGACCGGCCCTGCCGAACATTCAATCCCAACCGGGGCCGGGAAAGCGGCGATAGTTGACATAACCATGGATCGCCCGCGCCGAGGCCGCACTTGCCGGACCTGACCCCTCGGTGGCTGCCTCCGATGAACCTCGATGTTCCTGTTCTTCCAGATTGCCGGATAAGATATTCGAGCAATCCGACCGGCCGCCGTCTGTCATTCTGGAACTGCGATGTTGCCCATGATAAAATGTTCAATAGCAACACACGAGCGATGTCTGGCGGCCATCCTCGGTCAACCACGCCTGGCTTCCCGGTGCTGCCGGTAGTGGCGCAGGGCAACGGCCCTGAAGCCGCCGATCATCTATCAAAGCCTGATGAAGTTGTGGTCAAAAGCAGGTTCTTGAAGCATGGACTTTCCCAGGCCGCCCCTGAGCGGGTCTCGGTCGAGGAATTAGGCAGAACCTCCCAACAAGGAGCGGGTTAATGCCCGAGGGCCTAGAACGTGGGACGAGCGTCCGGATCATTTCCGGCCGGTACACCAGGAGGATCAGCGTGATCGACAGCAGCATTTACGGGGAGTCGTTCGACTTCCCCGGCATCGCGGCTATGTCGTACGGCGTGGTGCTGGACGACGACGAGTGGATCGTTGTCAGGCAGGACCAGGTCAGGACTCGATTTCGCAAGTCCCTCGACCGGGACGGGTAAGCCCGAGGTCGATCGACCGGCTTGGCCGGCGTTTTGCTCTGCGCTGCCGCCTACCGATATTGGAGCCTTCCGTCCGGATGACGATCTGCTATCAGGCCTTCGGGCCTTTCGTTAATTGAACCTCACCGCCTATCCCCCCTTGGTGCCCTGCCCTCCGGTCACGGTACTACCGGAGCTTGCAAGGCCCGCGGCCCGGTCGATAATATCCGCCTCTGCCCGGTTGCATGTTTTGGCATTGCGGCGCGAGCCGGTCCACCGCCCGGAATAGCTTACTTCGAGCGCTTACGATATAATTTCTTCATGCCCGGATTCGTGAGACCGCGCTTCGATACCTACAACTTTGACGAGGAGAAAGCCTTATGTCCGAAGCAAACAAGACCCTATTTACTCGCTTCATTGGCGAAGTGCTTAATGATAAAAACGTGAACGCCGTGGATGAGCTGATGGCTGCCAATTACATCGACCACAACCCGGCGCCGGGCGTGCCCTCGGGAACGGAAGGCATGAAACAGTTGATGAGCATGTTTTTCTCCGCCTTCCCCGACCTTCATGCGACCATCGACGTCCTGGTAGCCGAAGGCGACCTGGTCGTGGGACGCATGACCAATACGGGCACCCACACCGGCGACTTCATGGGTATCCCGGCCACCGGCAAGAAGGTCTCGTTTACCGAAACCCACATCGTCCGCATCGCCGACGGCAAGGCCGTGGAGCACTGGGGCAACCAGGACGACATGGGCATGATGCAGCCGCTCGGTGTGATACCCGCGGAGTAGGGTTCGCCGGGGGTATTGCTCCCGTCTGCCAGAGATCCCCAGCCGGGAGTTTACATAAGCTGCAGGCAGCCAATGCCCGAGAGAACAGGCCCCCAAGAGCGATCCGGGGGCCTTCTTTCGTGCCTAAAAATAGCGCGCTTGGCGGGATTCGAACCCACGACCTCTGCCTCCGCAGGGCAGCGCTCTATCCACTGAGCTACAAGCGCGTGTATTAGCTGCCGGCTGCCGGCCCCATGGGTGAGCCGACCGCTGTTGGCTGAGAAGCTTTTTGGTGCCGCGGGAGGGCGAAATCGCACCTCAAGACCGGGGAGATGACTGTTGACGGGCTTCCAGGGCCGGGTGTAATCTCCTCTCGTCCCATCGGACTAGGCCGGAACTGGTTGAAATGGGAAATGTCGGATAAAACGAAGAGGGATACACTATGAAGATTACAAAAGTCGATGTGTACTTATTAGACGCGGGCGCGCAAAGGGCTGAAAGGAGACCGATCGTTTGCCGCGTGCATACGGATGAGGGCATCTACGGCGACGGAGAAGCAGGTGTCGCCTATGGTTCCGGATCAAATGCGGCGTTCGGCATGATTAAGGATCTTGCTCCTCTGATAGTCGGCAGGGACCCTATGAATGTTGAACCTATTTGGGAGTCCCTTCTCAAGACGACTTTTTGGGGGCAAGGCGGAGGAGCCATCGTCTTTTCCGGGATCAGCGCGCTCGATATTGCCCTGATGGATATTAAAGGCAAAGCGCTTGATGTTCCCTGCTATCAACTGCTTGGCGGAAAATACAGGGACGAGTTGCGCTGCTATGCTTCGCAACTACAGTTCGGCTGGACTTCAAAAACTGGGCCTTATGGTGCAAAAAAAGATTATGTCATGATTACAGAGCATGCTCTGTCGGAAGGTTATGATGCGATTAAGATTGACTTTACCATGTACGACCGAAATGGCATGGCTGTACCGAAGCATAGGGTTGAGGGCATTCTTGACTACGATTTTATGAACATGGTTGATGAAAGAATGGCCGCCATACGCGATTCATGTGGATATAACTTTGATATTATCGTTGAGAACCATTGCAGAACAGATGCCTGGGGGGCTATTGCCATTGGTGAACTGTGTGACAAATATAAATGTTTCGCTTACGAAGAAGTGACTACCATGCTCAATCCCGAGATGCATCGAGTCGTTAGAGAAAAGGTTAGAACCCCGATCGCGGCCGGGGAACGAATTTACTCGAGATGGGGGTTTATGAATTTCTTCAAGGATCATTCCGTCCAACTGATACAGCCTGATGTGTGTAGCTGTGGCGGACTTTCCGAGGCTAAGAAGATATGTGATCTCGCCCAGGTCTTTGATGCCACGGTACAGGCGCATGTTGCCGGAGCTCCAATTTCTACCGCTGCCGCCTTACATCTAGAGGCTGCTATCCCAAACTTCTCTATACATGAGCATCACTTCAGAAGCACACAGGAAGCCATCACCGCTCTCTGCAAATATGACTATCAGCCTGTTAACGGTAAATACCACATTCCTGATCTCCCCGGTCTTGGGCAGGAGATCTCGGATTTCGCCATTAAAACCGCCCTGGCTCATGAGGTAATAGATACCCCCGGTGAAGGAGAGTAGGGTAAGACGTATTCACCGGTCCTCCTCTGATACTCCCTGGCTATCCTTTTGTAGCCGTATCCGAGGCGGGCCAGTTCCTGGAGCAGATTCACATCCAAGAGGAGCCTGGGCCAGCCGGGTGCTTACATAATCTGCGGGCAGCCAAAACCCAAAATAACAGGCCCCCAGACTTCTCCGGGGGCCTGTTTTGTGCCTAAGAATGGTGCGCTTGGCGGGATTCGAACCCACGACCTCTGCCTCCGCAGGGCAGCGCTCTATCCGCTGAGCTACAAGCGCGTGTATTTTCTGCCGGCTGCCGGCCCCATGGGGGGAGCCGACCGCTATTGGCTGAGAAGCTCTTTGGTGCCGAGGGAGGGATTTGAACCCACACATCCGTAAGGACACTGCGCCCTGAACGCAGCGCGTCTGCCATTCCGCCACCTCGGCACGTTCGACCACAGGACTCGGCTGGATCACCGCAGGGGATCCAGCGTATGGTGGGCGATGGAGGATTTGAACCTCCGGCCTCCTCGGTGTGAACGAGGCGCTCTAACCGCTGAGCTAACCGCCCTTCTCCTTGGCCGTTCTCAATTATAGGCAGCTACCCTTTGCGGTGCAACCCCGCCCATGCTCTCCAGCCCCTGATTCTTGCGACTTTCGGCCCAATTGCAGAGGTGACGGCGGCCAAGAATACTCAGGTGGGCCGCGAGTCAATGTGCCCGGCAATTCGCGGGCCTGGGTCTGTTTTACATAACATGAGGTCCGCGCGAGCGGGGTCGCAGCCGGCGCTCGATTGGCCACAGAGGCACGGAGGCGCGGAGTTTGACAAATAGATGGCTTCCCCCGCAGGGGTCTCCAGCTTCGGCGGGCCGACGGCAAACTGCGGTCCCGCGGAGCTTATGTGGCGGTCATTCCGCCGTCGATGACCAGCTCGCTGCCGGTGACGAAGGAGGACTCGTCGGACGCCAGGTAAAGGATGCCGGGGGCGATATCCTCGGGCACCCCGAGCCGCCCCGCCGGGGTCCTGGAGAGGCGGTTCTCCCGCACCCCCGGACGGTCGTGAAACTGGGAGGTCAAAAGGGTCTCCACGAAGCCCGGGTGTACCGAGTTGGCCCGGATGCCTTCCCTGGCGTATTGGATGGCCGTCGCCTTGGTGAAGAGGCGGACCGCACCCTTGGAGGCGTGGTATGCGCCCGAACCCTCGCTGCCCACAAGGCCGTAGATCGATGAGATGTTGATAATGGAGCCGCCGCCAGCCTTCCGCATTTCCGGTATCGCCGCCTTGGTTCCCAGGAACACGCCTTTGGCGTTCACGCCCATCACCCGGTCCCATGCCTCGATGGAAATCTCCTCCAGCCCCCTCCGGTTGCTGATCCCGGCATTGTTGACCAGCACGTCCAGCTTGCCGTAGCGAGCAACGGCGGCCTGGACGGCGCGCCCCCAGTCTTCCTCGCTGGTGACATCCAGAGGGGCAAACAAGGCCCGGCCGCCCGCCTCGATTATCTCGGTCTCCGTCTCGCGGCCCTCTTTTTCCAGAACATCGCCGAGGACCACCGCGGCTCCCTCCCGGGCCAGCAGGCGGGCGCATGCGGCGCCGATACCTCGGGCGCCGCCGCTGATCAGGGCCACCTTTCCTGCCACTCGCATAAGCCGATTCACCTCCTGCTTATTGCACCGCCTCACCCATCGGCAAGTGTACCACTGCCAGGGAGCATCTCCATCCACCGGCAAGCGTGGCCGACGGTCTTTTCGCGGAGCCTTTTCTTAAAGGGGATCCGGTAACGCCGTCCTGGTTTTCTGTTTATGTAAGGTGCCGGTTATGTTAATAGCCCGACGGGGACTCCTGTTACGCTACATAACCTATCTTGTGCGAATCAACGTTGACGTTATGTCAAATCGCGCCAGAACGCCAGGCTTACCTTGCAATTGGGCCGGGGCCCATGGCCGTGCGCTGTGATTAGAATTAGGGCGGTTCACCGAGGTCCGACCGTCCGGACCGGCCACTCGCCATGTTTTTCGAGGGGATAACGGCGCCAGGTTAGCGGCGCCAAGAATCGTGATAAAGAGGACAACCGGTTCGTCGGGCGTAGGGGCGCAGCATGCTGCGCCCCTACGGTGGTGCCAGCGCAACCCGGTTTGAAGGATTGGGCCCCAGCCGGTTATCGCTCGCTAGCGCCGTGCGGTGGAGCCGGCCGTCTTTCCAGCGCCGGAGGGGCTGCCGGAGGCCAACAGCCGCGACTCGATCTCCTGCAAGAGCAGGTCCAGGTTCCAGCCTTTGGCCGCCGAGATCAGCACGCTGGAGTGGGCGTCCCAACTGGGCCGGCGGGCCGGAGTGACGTTCTCGCTGTCCGCCTCCAGCAGGTCCATCTTGTTGATCACGAGCAGCCGGGGCTGGTCCGCCAGACCCAGGTCTTTGAGGACGGTCTCAACCACCTCGGTCTGTTCCGGGGCCTTGGCGTGCGTTATGTCAATCACGTGAAGAAGGATATCCGACTCGGCAAGCTCCTCCAGGGTCGCCCGAAAGGCCGCCACCACCATTGGCGAGAGCTTCTGGATAAATCCCACCGTATCGGTCAGCAACAACTGGCCTCCGGAGGGCAGCCTGATGCGGCGCGTCACCGGGTCCAGCGTGGAGAAAAGCTGGTCCTCGGCGTCGACCCGGGCGTCGCTCAAGGCGTTGAAGAGGGTGCTCTTCCCGGCGTTGGTGTACCCCACCAGGCTGGCGATGGGGATGGAAGCCTTCTTGCGGCGTCCCATGTACAGCGTTCGCCGGCGCCGGACCCCCTCCAGCTCTCCTTCAATCTTGCCGATCCGACGGCGCACCAGCCTCCGGTCGGTCTCTAGCTGAGTCTCGCCGGGGCCCCGGGTGCCGATGCCGCCGCCCAGCCGCTCGAGGTGGGACCACTGGCCGGCCAGACGGGGCAGCAGGTATTTGTGTTGAGCCAACTCCACTTGGAGCTGGCCCTCATAGGTACGGGCGTGCCGGGCAAAAACGTCCAGAATCAGGGCGGTGCGGTCGATGACCTTGGTGCCGAGGGCCTCTTCCAGGTTGCGCTGCTGGCTCGGCGTTAGCTCGTCATCGAATATGACGGTGTCGGCTTCCCACTCGACCGCCCGCTCCTTCACCTCCTGGATCTTGCCCTTACCCAGGAAAAGGGAGGTCAGCCGGTTGGCCCGTTGGGTGATTCGTCCGACCACCTCGGCGCCGGCGGTTCGAGCCAGATAGTCCAGCTCGTTCAAGGTGTCGTCCAGGCTCCAGAGATTGGTCCGGCCCTTCAACTCCACCGCTACCAGTATGGCCCGCTCCGGACCGGGTTCAGTGGATATCGTGTCTTTCCCGATGGGCTCAGCCTCCCTTTGGCGGCGGGATCTGCCAGGCTTCCAGCCGCCGACACCCCGTCTCCACGCGTTCGTCGGGAGTGGTCAAGGAAAAGCGGATGTATCCTTCCCCATATTTGCCGTAGCTGGAGCCCGGAGTCACCACGATATCGATATCTTCCAGCAGCCGGGCGGCGAACTCGGCGGAAGTAAACCCCTCGGGCACCCTGGCCCAAACGTATAGGCTCGCCCGGGGTACCGCCGTCTGCATGCCGATCTTGCGGAGGGCGCCGACGACACGGTCGCGCCGTCGCTGGTAGATAGCCACGTTCTCCGCGACCCAGTCCTGGGGGCCGGTCAAGGCTTCGATGGCCATTTCCTGAACGGCCTGGGGAATGCCCGAGTCCAGGTTGGCCTTGATCTGGAAGAGGGCCTTTATCATGTCGGCGTTGCCTGCCACCATGCCAACGCGCCAGCCGGTCATGTTGTAGGTCTTGGATAAGGAGTGAAACTCCAGCCCAATCTCCTTGGAGCCCTCCACCTGAAGGAAGCTGGTGGCCCGGTATCCGTCGTAGCCTACCTCGCTGTAGGCGGCGTCGTGAAGCAGGGCGATGTCGTTGTCCCGGCAAAAAGAGATTGCCGAGGCGAAGTCCTCGCCGGTGGCCACGGCGCTGGTGGGGTTGTTGGGGTAGTTGAGCCACATGATCTTGGCGGCGCGGGCCACGTCGGCGGGAATGGCGTCCAGCTCCGGGAGCCAGCCGTTCTTCTCGTAGAGGGGCATGACGTGGCTCTCGGCGCCGGCGAACATGGTGCCCACGGCATAGACCGGATAAGCTGGGTCAGGCACCAGGGCCAGGTCGCCGGGGTCCAGGAAACAGAAAGCGGCGTGGCCGATCCCCTCCTTGGCTCCAATGAGTGGCAGCACCTCTTTGTCGGGGTCCAGCTTGACGCCGAAGCGCTGGTCGTACCACTCGGCGACGGACCGCCGGAATTCCGACGTGCCGTCGGTCTCCGGGTACCGGTGGTTGGCCGGAATTTGGGACGCCGCGGTCAGCCGGTCAATAACCGGCTGAGGCGTCGGGATGTCGGGGTCGCCGATGCCGAAGGTGACCACGTCGGCCCCGGCGGCCCTTTTTGCAGCAATAATCCGGGAGATCTCCACGAAAGGATAGGGGGACAGTTTGTCCAGGCGGCTAGAAAATTTCATGTAAGCTAATCCTAATTCTTGAAACTAAGGGTGCCAAACAGCGGCCGCGCCAGTTCGAACTCCCTTCTTGATAATCCTGGGTATCCAGTCAACTTGATGCTGATAAATGTCATTCTGAGCGAAGCGAAGAATCTCTTTGTGACGCTGAGATTCTTCCAAACGGCGCTGCTTGCGCGTAAAGTAACAGTTGTTCAAACCGCAAGGAGCATCTCACCAGGTATTTCATTACCACCATGCTCCCATGACGCCGCCTCAATTTCAGCCGGAAGTGGATCCCCACTGTCCCGATAGGACTCAAGGAATCCAGACGCAACGCTTTGAAGATTTTCCAATACTTCGGCCGCAGTGTCTCCCCATGCCCTGCAACCGGGTAGCAACGGAATCTCGGCCATGTATTTGTTCTCAGTGTCTTCGTTGGGCTCGTGAATCACGAGGGGCAGTTTGTAAAGCTTCATATCCACTCCCCGCTGAACACTTCCTCAGCCGGACCCTCAAGGTACACCTCTCCCTCGCCGTCCCAGTCGATGTTCAGGGTACCGCCGGGCAAGGTTATGTCAAGGCGGCCCCGGCCGGACTTTCGCAGCCAGGTGGCCACGGCGATGGCGCAGGCCCCGGTGCCGCAAGCCATCGTCTCTCCGGAACCCCGCTCCCAGACCCGGGCGGTCGCCCGCCCTTCACCATTCAGATTCACCACCTCGAAGTTGACGCGGCGAGGGAACATGGGGTGGTGTTCCACCTTGGGACCTATGGTGTGCAGCGGGAACTCGGCTACCGGCTGCTCCAGGAACACGATGGCGTGGGGGTTGCCCATGGAAACGAAGGTTAACGGCAGACTGAGGCCGTCCATCTCAAAGGGATAGTCGATGATCGGCCCGGTCGTGCTGGCCGGCAGCCGGTCCAACGTCACGGGAACGTCTCGAGGATGTAGATCGGGCAGGCCCATGGAAACCCTGGCGCGAGTAACGCGGCCGTCATCGTAAACCGGCACGATGGTGCGGATGCCGGCCAGGGTTTCGACCCCAAGGGATTCGGTCCCAGATGGGACGATGCCGCGTTCGATGGCGTACTTAGCGAAGCAGCGGATGCCGTTGCCGCACATCTCGCCCTCCGAGCCGTCGGCGTTGAACATCCGCATTTTCAAGTCGGCAGCGTCGGAATCCAGGACCAGGATGATTCCGTCGCCGCCGATGCCGAAATGGCGGTCGCTCATCCGGCGAGACAGGCTGGGCCAGTCCTCTTTCAGGCCACGGGCATCGATGTATACATAGTCGTTGCCGGCGCCCTGCATCTTGGTAAATTTCATCGGCCAGGCTCCTGGCAAGGTGTGCCTATTGTATCATAGGGGCCGGGCAAAAACTCCGCGGCAAGATGTGCCGCGGAAGCCTCCAGGCCCAGGTCGGAGACATCCAGCCACCGGATCCGTGCATCGTCCGGCTTGAACCAGGTGTGCTGGCGCCGGGCCAGGCGATGGGTCTGGAACTTGGTCCTCCGCACCGCCTCGTCCAGGGTAATCTCCTCGGCCAGGTGCTGGCCCAACTCCCGGTATCCCGGGCTCGCCAGAGGGCCGCGCCCCATGGAGTATCCGCGGTCGGTCAAGCTCCGGACCTCTTCCAGCAAACCAGCCGCGAGCATCCGATCCACCCGGCCGTCGATGCGCCGGTAGAGTTCCTCCCGGTTCAGGGTCAGCCCAATCACCAGCACGTTCTCCATGGGCTGGGCTCGTCCCCGGAGGCCCGAGGCGGCGCGTTGTGAGGAGCGGCAAACCTCCAGGGCGCGGATGACCCGGCGCACGTTTCGCGGGTCCAGCTGAGCGGCCCGGCTGGGATCGATTGCTTGCAACTGCCGGTAAAGGGGCATCGGGCCGTGGAGGTCGGCCTCCTGTTGTTTCTCCCGGCGAAAAGCGGGATCGGGCGGGACTTTGGGCACCTGCCACCCCTCGATCAAGGCCCAAACGTACTGCCCTGAGCCTCCCGCGACCACCGGCAGGCGGCCCCGGCTCCGGATGTCCCGAATGCAGTCACGGGCCATGGAGAGGAACGAGGCAAGGTCGAAGTTGATACCGGGGTCCACGATATCCAGCAGGTGGTGGGGGGCCTGGGCCAGCTCATCAGGAGTGGGCTTCGCGGTCCCGATATCCATGTACCGGTAGACCTGGCGGCTGTCGGCGTTGATTATCTCGCCGTTCAACCGCCGGGCGAGGGCCACCGCCAGCCCCGTCTTGCCTACGGCGGTCGGGCCGACGATGAAGAGGACGGGTGTAGCAGTCTCCAGCAACTTATCCCGGATCAATCAACGGCCCCGAGGCCTGGGCCGCCTCGATGAGGTTAGCCATCCTGCCGGCTTTTTCAAGTTTCTCGCGGCTCATACACTCATATGTTGGGGGTACCCTTAAAGGATACCCTTCGCCTCAGCCGTCAGTCTCGCGATCTCCAGGAACTGGTCTGACTTGAGTGCGGCGCCACCCACCAGCGCACCGTGGACGCAGGTCTGGGAGGCGAATTCGGCGATGTTGCCGGGGTTCGCGCTGCCGCCGTACAGCAGCGGCACCTCTTCGGCGGCGCGGCCGTACAACGAGCGTAGGGTTTCAAGCACGGTGCCTCCCATGATCTCGGCGGCGCTCTCAGGGGTGGCGGCCCGGCCCGTTCCGATGGCCCAGACCGGCTCGTAGGCCACCACCAGCCCGGTTATGTCAACTACGTCCGCCAGCCCGGCCCGAAGCTGCCGGCCCACGACCTCTCCGGCCCGGCCCCCATCCCGCTGTTCCAGGGTCTCCCCCACGCACAGGATCGGCCGCAAGCGGTGCTGAAACGCGGCCTTAACCTTGCGATTAACGGAATCATCGGACTCGCCAAATAGCTGGCGCCGCTCCGAGTGACCCAGGATCACGTAGTCGCAGATCCCCCGGAGCATGGAAGCAGCGACCTCACCGGTGAAAGCCCCGGCCTCCTCGAAGTGCATGTTCTGCGCCCCTATTTTGATGTCAGTCCCCTTCACCGCGTCCCGGACGGGGATCAGCGAGACGAAGGGCGGGCAGAGCACGATTTCGACTCCGGAGATGGGACCAAGCCCATCTCGCACGCTGAAGGCCAACTCCACGGCCTCCACGATGCCTGTATTCATTTTCCAGTTGCCGGCGACTACAAGTTTAGCCACAGATCTACCCCCAATTGATGAAATGGCGCGTTCCCGGGTTCAAACCCCACCGGCGAGGTTACGAACCCTCGTCCGGGTCTCTAATTCTCTCTCCTCGAAGGGTACGAAAATAGCGCGCCGGGCCCCGTTCCCCGGAGGAACGGAACGCCGACGTGCTGCTGGAGGAGCTGGTGGACCTTCTCCGGACCCGGAGAGTGGCGCGCTCCGGGCGCGCCTGTCCACGGCAGGCGAGCTTTCGCCCACCCTTGGTCCCCGATGCCCTGGATTGCCGGCGGCGATCACGGCCCGAACTTGGCCAATTTTCCGGAGTGGGAGAGGGCCAGCAGCATGATTTGGGTGGCCATGATGCGCCCAATGGAACCCTGCGCGCAGGACTTTTCATTGAATCCGGAGAATCCGGACCCACCCTCACCTTTGGTCAGCCGCGAGTGAACCATGAAAGGGACCGGATGCCAGCTATGGCTGGCCATGATGGCGGGAGTAGAGTGGTCCCCAGCCACAACCAACGCTTCAGCCCCCAACTCCCGGATCTGGGGTATGAATGGGTCCAGGTCCTCCAGGCACTTGACCTTGGCGTCGAAGTCACCGTCCTCTCCCGCGGCATCGCATGGCTTGTAATGGATGAAGAAGAAGTCGTGGGCGTGCAGGTTTTTCCGGAGGGTTTCCACCTCATCGGCGAAGGTCCGGCCGGTGGGAATCACCTCCATGCCGGCCACGGTCGCCAGTCCCCGGTACATCGGGTAGGCGGCGATCCCCGCCGGGTTGAGGCCGTAAACCCGGCCCATGGGCGGCAGGTCGGGCAGTTGGGCAAACCCCCGCAACAAAACCATGTTGGCCCGCTCTTCCTCGGCAAGCATCTGCCGGGCCTGGGCCACGAAGCCGTTGGCCAGGGTGGCGGTCACTTCGGCCTTGGCATCCAGGGCCTCGACCGGCAGCGACGGGACCCCGACCCGCTGAGGGTCGGTCCCCGAAACGGCCTCCGAGAGTCCTTCCCCACGCAGCCGCAACACGAACCGATAGTCCTGTACCGGGAAGACGTCCACCTGTACGCCGTCAAGCTCGATGCGATCCAGACGGTGGCACAACGGCGCGCTCAGCTCGGACGGAATCCTTCGAGCCCGCCGGTCCACCAACGCCCCATCTCCGTCGACGGTGCAGAAATTGCCCCGTGCGGCCACGTCTCCCGGCTCCAGGGCCACGTCGATGCCCAGGGCCTCCAGGGCTCCCCGGCCGATCAGGTACTTGAGGGGATCGTAGCCGAAGAGGGCCAGGTGGCCGGGCCCGCTCCCCGGGGTAACGCCGGGCATCACCGGGGTGCTCAGCCCGCAGGCGCTTTCCCGGGCCAGGGCGTCCAGGTTGGGAATCCGGGCCGTCTCCAACTCGGATAGTCCGGTGTCGGGATGGGGTAGCCCTCCCAGCCCGTCCACGACCAGCATGATTATCTTGGATGGGGTCGTGGTATAGCAGTCGCGCAGCACTTCGAGGTCGATCATGTTTCAGCCCTTCCTCCAGTCCTGAAGAGGTTTAGGTGGCCGATAGTATCTCAGGCGTCAGGCAAGGCGGCGATACCCGGCAGTTCCTTCCCTTCCAGGAACTTCAGCGACGCTCCGCCGCCGGTGGAGACGTGGGTCATCCGCTCCATGAGGCCCAGCTCTTCCACCACCTCGGCGGTGGAGCCGCCGCCGACCACGCTGGTGACCTCGGTCAACCCGGCGATGGCCTCGGCCACGGTCCGGGTGCCCAGGCTGAACCTGGGCATCTCGAAGACGCCCATGGGGCCGTTCCAAACTATGGTCTTGCACTGGCCGAGTTCTTGCGAGAAAAGCCGGGCCGTCGTGTTTCCGATGTCCATGATGAACCAACCCTCGGGGACCTGATTCACCGGGACGGTCTTCACCTCGAACGCGTCGGCGGCGAACTGATTGGCTACCACCACGTCCATGGGCAGGTGGACCTGAACACCGGCCGTCACGGCCCGGGCCATGATTTCCCTGGCAAACTCCAGCCGTTCCCCTTCGACGGAGGACGCGCCGGTCCGGTAGCCCACCGCGTGCAAGAAGGTGACCGACATGCCTCCGCCGATGAACAGGTGATCCAGCTTGTCGAGCAGGTTCTCCAATACCATTATCTTATCGCTGACCTTGGCGCCTCCCAACAGCGCGGCCAGCGGTTTGCCGTCTTCCCTCACCTCCAGGGTCTGGCCCAGGGCCTCGACCTCCCGCTGCACCAACAGCCCCATGGCCGACGGCAAGTGCTGGGTCAGACCCACGGTGGAAGCATGGGACCGGTGGGCCACGGCAAAGGCGTCCATCACGAAGCGGTCGGCCAGGGTAGCCAGCGCTTCGCCGAACTCGGCTGCGTTCTTTTCCTCGCCGGAATGGAACCTCAGGTTTTCCAGCAAGGTGATTTCCCCCGGAACCATGGCCCCGACGGCCGATACAACGTCCCATCCGATGCAGTCTTTCAGGCTGCGGACCGGGCGCCCCAGGAGAACCGCCAGGCGGTTGCCAACCGGCGCCAACCGGAGGGTTTCGACCACTTCTCCCTCGGGACGGCCCAGGTGAGAGCACAGTATCACCCGGCAGTCGCGTTCCAGGAGGTAGCGGATGGTTGGTAGTGTGGCCCGGAGCCGCTGGTCGTAGGAAGCGATGGCCTCGACGCCCTGTTCTTCTATGGGCACATTGAAATCAACCCTGACCAGGACCCGTTGGCCGTGGACATCAAGGTCACTGAGGCGACGTTTTACCATGACTCTCCCAACTCCTCCGCCTTCGCCGGGACCGAGGTGACCCCGGCGCCCTCCGGCCCCTTTCGCGAGTTGCTTCCGAGCGATGGCCACGTGGGCCGTCACCGAGTCTCAGCCACTACCTTGCAGCGCCCATTGGCCCAGTTGGCGCAGGCCTTCCATCCCTGGTTCCGGCACGCCGGCGCCGGCGATTGCCTCCAAGGCCTGATCCACAAGGTCCTTCGCCTTCCCTTCGGCAAAGTGACGGGAGCCGGCCTGGTCCAGGATGCCGATCAGGCGAGACACATCCTCCGGCAACAGGACCTGCTTCTCGTAAATGGCCCCCAGCTCCCGCTTGGCTGCCACGCCGGCGGTCTCCATCACGTGGACCAGGGGCAAGCTCTTCTTCTTGTTCGAGACGCCGTTGGAGTTCGGGCCGTCCCAGCCCCCGCGCCACAAGTCCGCCACATCCCGGCTGACCTGCCGGGCGATGCCCAGCATCGTGCCCATCTCACGGAACCTGGCGCACCTGGTGTCATCCGCGCCCGCGGCGAGGGCGCCCAATTCGGCGGAGCAGCCGGTAAGCGCCCCGGCCTTGCGACTGATCATTTCGTGGAAAGCGGGCCTGGTGACCACCAATTGCTCCTGGAAACTCAGGTCCATAAACTGGCCTTCGCAGAGGGTGAGGCAGGCCTGGTCCAGAAACTCCACCGCGCGGAGCACCCGGTCCGGCGGCACCCCGCTCCGGGACAGGCGCATCACGGCGGCCCTTCCCAGGGCATGCAGGCCATCACCCGTGTTAATGGCCTGAGCCTGGCCCCAGACCGAGCAGATGCTGGGCCGAGCCAGAGCTTCCCGCCGGTCCGACTGAGCGTCATCATGCACCAGGACAAAATTGGACACCAGTTCCACCCCGGCGGCGGCGGGCAGCGCCGGACGAAAATCACCGGACAGCGCCTCGCAAGATGCCAGGGCCAGCACGGACGGGAAATGCAGAGGGACGGCATTGTCCTCCGGCGTCCCCCGCTGGTCGGTCCAGCCCAGATGGTAGCGGAGCACGTCGTACAGGAAGCCTTCGCGGGAGGAGAAGAGTTCCCTCAGCTCCTCATCCAGGGCCTTTGCATATGGATCGTAACGGGACAGAGAGAGAATGGTTTCCCTCCTTTAAGGGAGGCGCCCCGCGGGTTCATTGCCCGGCCACCGCCCAGAGGCAAACCCGTCTGCGAGCTACTCCCACGCCTGCAACACTTCTGAGAAGGGCACCGCCCCCTGGCGCAGCAACCGGGGCGTGCCGGTGGTGAGGTCGACCACGGTGGATGGGGTCCCTTGCGGCGCGGGTCCGGCCCGTATTATGTAATCTACCCGGCCGCCCAACTCGGCCTCCGCCGCCGCCAGGGTCTGGGGGTCCGCCTCTCCGCTCCGGTTGGCGCTGGTGCCGGTAATCGGTCCACCCAGCTCCTTGGCCAGGGCCAGAGGTATCGGGTGGCCGGGCATCCGCACCGCCACCGTGTCCCTGCCGCCGGTCACAAGGTCCGGCACACAATCCCGGCGCGTCAGGACCAGGGTCAGGGCGCCCGGCCAGAACCGGCCGGCCAGTAGGCGCCCGGACTCTGGCACGTCCCGAGCCACCAATTCCACCTGTTCCCAACTACCCACCAGGACCGGCAACGCCAGGTCCGGCGGCCGCCCTTTGATGGAGAAGACCCGCTTCAGGGCCGGCAACGAGAAGACGTCGGCCCCCAACCCGTAAAGCGTATCCGTTGGGAGCAACACCACGCCTCCGTCCCCGAGGCAACGGACTGCTTCGCCTAACTCTTTTTCGCCATTTGAGGCCGGCAATAGTCCGTCGCAAAGCCGCAGATTACGCTCGAATCATGTCTACGACTGAGTATAGCACAGCGGTTGGACCGGGGCGACTCGACCGCAACGGAAATACCCTCACCCTCGTTCCCTCTCCCGCGGGAGAGGGATGCCCTGGCGCAGCCTGGGCTGGGTGAGGGCAGGCCGCGATGGAGCCTATACTCCATCAGAAACAGCCGGTATAATACCACCAACCGATGGAGGACACCGCCGGCGATACCGGTCTTGGGGGACCTCATCAAGAGCGAGACGAGGGGCGTGAGGCGTGGGTCCGGCGATCGTAACCGCGTAAGCTTTACTCCCGGCCCTGGATGCTTCGCGGTTTGCCTTTTGCGGTCCCCTCAGCACGGCAAACCATCGGATCAGTGACGTTTTGGTCACCAAGGAGGCGTAGCCACGACAGAGAAGCAGCTGCCCCGAGGACGGCGGGTTGCCACCAGCGACGACCTGGAGGTTTCGGCGTACCTGGAGATCGCCAAAAGCCTGGAGGGCATCGGGTCGGAGGAGGAGGGCGGGCCCAGGTCGGTAAACGAGGGCATCGCCATCGTCGACTTCGGCTCCCAGTACAGCCACCTTATCGCCCGCCGGGTGCGGGAGTTGAAGGTGTACTCCGAGATCGTCCCGGCGTCAAGCACCTGGGAATCGGTCCGGCACATTAACCCCAGAGGGGTCATTCTCTCGGGCGGCCCGGCCAGCGTTTACGAGCCCGGCGCCCCCATGGTCCCGCAATGGGTGTTTGAGCGCCGGTTGCCCGTCCTGGGTATCTGCTACGGAATGCAGGCGCTGGTCCACCAGCTCGGCGGCAAGGTGACCCCGGGGCTAAAACAGGAATACGGTTTCGCGGTACTCCACCAGAACGCCATCGAAACCCCGGTGTTCCAGGGTATGCCCACGTCGTTCCAGGTGTGGATGAGCCATGGCGACCGGGTGGAGGAGCTACCCCCAGGGTTCACCTCCCTTGCCTACACCGAAAACTCCCCGGTGGCGGCCATCGGCAACGGCGACGGAATCTTCGGAATCCAATTCCACCCCGAGGTCAGACACACGCCTTTGGGCAACTCGATTCTGGAGAACTTCCTCTTCCGAAGTTGCGCCTGTCAGGCCACCTGGACGCCCCGCAACTTTGTCAGCGATTCGATCGCCCACATCCGAGACCAGGTGGGAGACGGCCGGGTGATCTGCGCCCTCTCCGGCGGAGTGGACTCAGCGGTAACCGCCGTGCTATTGCAACAGGCCATCGGCGACCAGCTAACCTGCATCTTTGTCAACAACGGGCTGCTGCGGCTCGAAGAGGCGGAGCGGGTCCAGGCCACGTTCAACCGCAACCTGGGGCTGAACCTGATGTACGAAGACGCCACCGAACGGTTCGTGGCCCGGCTGGCCGGTGTCACCGACCCGGAAACGAAACGCAAGGTGATCGGCGAGGAGTTCATCCGGGTGTTCGAAGAGTCGGCATCGAAGTTGGGCAAGACCGATTTCCTGGCCCAGGGTACCCTGTACCCCGACGTGATCGAAAGCGAGACTCCGGAGAACCGGGCGTCGGCCCGCATCAAGACCCACCACAACGTCGGCGGCCTGCCCGAGCACATGAAGCTGAAACTGGTCGAACCGCTGCGGTACCTGTTCAAGGACGAGGTCCGAGAGGTGGGCTTGGAGTTGGGCCTGCCTCCGGAGATGGTCCACCGGCAGCCCTTCCCCGGCCCCGGCCTGGCTATCCGGATCATCGGGGAAGTCACCAGTGCGCGCCTGGACCTGCTGCGGGCCTGCGACTGGATAGTCATCGACGAGATCAAGGCGGCCAACCTCTACGGCCAGGTGTGGCAGAGCTTCGCCGTCCTCAGTGACAGCCGCACCGTCGGGGTAATGGGGGACTACCGGACCTACGGCTACGTGTGCGCCATCCGCGCGGTGAACAGCGAGGACGCCATGACCGCCGACTGGGTGCGCCTGCCCTACGAGGTCCTGGCCCGGATCTCCAACCGGATAGTCAATGAGGTGCCGGGAGTCAACCGGGTGGTATACGACATCACCAGCAAGCCGCCGGGCACCATCGAGTGGGAATAGCGGGCCCTTTGCCCTTTAAACCGCCGCCGTCCTTCGACAGGCTCGGGACGGGCCGGCGAATTTCCCCTCGCGGTGAGCTTGTCGAACCACCGCGGCGGCTCGTGAGCGAATTGGTATGGCGCCAGCAGCAAACCCAATGAACGAATTGCTTCATTCATGAAAGTCCTCGTAGTCGGCTCCGGGGCCCGCGAACACGCCTTGGCCTGGCGGCTGAAGCAGAGCCCGCGCCTGACTGGCCTCTGGGTGGCCGACGGGAACGCCGGCACGGCGTCAATCGCCACCAACCTGCCGGTCAAGCCGGACGATGTCGACGGCATCGTCGAGACCGCTAAATCCATCGGCATCGACTTGGTGGTGGTCGGCCCGGAGCAGCCGTTGGCCCTCGGCGTCGTTGACCGGCTGAGCGCCCTGGGAATTCCCGCCTTCGGTCCCACGAGGGCCGCTTCTCAGCTTGAAGCGAGCAAGGGCTTTGCCCTGGAGGTCATGCGAGAGGCCGGGGTGCCGAGCCCCGATTTCCAGGTGTTTCGAGAACAGCGGGAGGCGCTGGACTACCTGGAAAGCCACCCTGGGCCGGTGGTGGTCAAAGCCGACGGTCTGGCCGCGGGAAAGGGGGTTTGCCTGTGCGCCAACGCGGATGAGGCCGCCGCCGCGGTGCGGGCCTGCATGAGCGGCCGGATTTTCGGGACCGCCGGAGAAACCGTGGTCATTCAAGAGATGCTGACCGGGCCCGAGGTCAGCGTCTTCGCCTTCTGCGACGGGAAACACCTTTCCTCCCTGGCCGCGGCCTGCGACTACAAGCGGCTGGGGGACGGGGATCAAGGCCCCAACACCGGCGGAATGGGGAGCTTCACCCCGCCGGACTTCTGGAACGATGAGATGGCCGAGGAGATTGCCCGCACCGTCATGAGGCCGGTCATCGAGACCATGTCCCGGCAGGGCGCCCCCTACACGGGCGTGCTCTACGCCGGAATTATGTTAACCGCCACGGGGCCCAAGGTGTTGGAGTTCAACTGCCGGTTGGGTGACCCGGAGACCCAGGTGGTGCTGCCCCAACTGGCCACCGACCCGCTGGAAGTGATGTCCGCCTGCGTGGAAGGGCGCCTGGACCGGGTCCCGGTCACCTGGGAAACCAACTGCTACGTGGGCGTGGTCCTGGCCTCCGGCGGCTATCCGGCTAGCTACGAAACCGGTTTCGAAATCGACGGGCTTGATGGCGAAGACCGGAATACCATGATCTTCCACGCGGCCACCCGGCAGGCGCCGGACGGGGCGCCCGGACGGCTGGTCACCAGCGGCGGCCGCGTGCTGACCGTGGTCGGCCGCGGCGGTTCTCTGGCGGAGGCGCGGGCCAGGGCGTATGATAGAGTGCGCGAAATCCGCTTCCAAGGGGCCCAATACCGCACCGACATCGCCGCGTTGGAACAGAAGGGGAGGGCGTGGACTCCAGGCCAGATAGCGCCGAGTGGCTAGCGTTGCGGGTAGCTTGCCAGGAAGCCGAGGCCCAGGGCAAGCTGCTAGGTTACCGCCGGCGGCGTTGGCTGAGGTCGGAGGAATTCGCCGGGTGGCTCTCCGAGGCAACGTTGCCCACCCTTTCGATGGATCAGGCACTCTCGCTGTACGCCGCGTCGGGGGGCAACCGGCGCGCCGAATTCAAGGGCAACTCCATCGAGGAAGTCCGGGACTCGCTGGATTTCCTGCTCTACGATATGGTCATGCTGGAGGGCCGCTTTACGGAGTGCGCGGCCGAAAGTGGAGCCTACAAGCTGGCCGGCGCGGGGAAAGAGTTCGTGTCCTACCTCATGTGTCTCAAGGACCCCTGGGTATTCGCCGTGTGGAATTCCCAGACAGAAAGGGCGTTGCGAAAGCTGGGGATGTATCCCATGCGCTTGAAGAGTGGTCCCTTGGGAGTTCGTTACCTGGACCTGCTGGAGACCCTCGCCCAAGTGCGGCGGCACCTCGCTCTGGGCGATTTCCGAGCGGTGGACGAGTTTACGTACACTATAGCCAGAGCCGGCAGAAAGCCCGCCGGTTGACGGTTTTGGTATCATGCTCAATAGTTGCCGCGCGGCGGGCGGAGATCACTCGGGAAACCAACAGGACCCAGTTCCTGTAAGGTCTCCGGGGCCTCGGCACCGGAAAATTTGAATCGTAAGTAATCGCCGGCGGCGCGGCTACCCGCGGACCGGCTGGGAGGCAGTTCATGGCGTGGAAAGATACGCTCAGGGATCTCCGGGAGGAACTGGCGGAGGTCAGGGCCGAACGGCGGCAGCAGGCTGCCACGGAGGAAGTCCAGCTACAACAGGCGCGCAAGGAGCTGTCCGGTCTGGCCGGGTCCTTGGGGATTTCCGAGATGCTGTCCGAGATGAACGCCACCCTGTTGGAGGGCAAGGCAGACTTGGAAACGATCGTCTCGTGGGAAGTCAATGAGGGTGACCTGGAGGAGGATTACGACGGCCTGGACATTGTCGACGACGAAGATGAGGACGAGGACGACGCCATCACCACCATCCTGTCCTGGGAAGAACGGGGTGAGCGGGAGATAGTGGTCGATGTAATATCGGCCGAGGGGGGACCCTCCGTTCAGGTCAATGGCGTGGATATCCGTTCCGAGCGAGAGGCCTTGGAGCAAGCATTGGTCGAGGCATTCCGAGACGAGCTGGAACTTTAGGGAATGAACCCTGGAGGGATTTTGTCGTGCCCCTAGTAGGCGTGGTAATGGGGAGCGCCTCCGACGAGCCGGTGGTTCAGGAGACGATCAACACCTTGGAGCAATTGAAGATCGACTATGAAGTCCGCGTGCTGTCGGCCCACCGGACACCGGAGCGGGTGCGGGAGTACGCCGAGGGAGCCCGTGGCCGCGGTATCCAGGTGCTCATCGCCGCCGCCGGTGGCTCGGCGGCCTTGGGTGGCGCCCTGGCATCCTGGACCACCCTTCCGGTGATCGGCGTGCCCCTGGCCTCCAGCGAGATGAAGGGCTGGGACGCCCTGCTGGCCACGGCCCAGATGCCGCCGGGGATTCCCGTTGCCTGCATGGCGGTGGGATCGTGGGGCGCCCGGAACGCCGCCTATTTCGCCGCGGAAATCCTGGGTCTCAATAATGATGATATAAGGCAAGCGTATGAAGACTACCGGCGAGAACTCCGGGAGCGCTAACCTGCTCCCCGCGGTGCTCATCGACTTCGACGACACGGCTGCCGAGCAGAACGTGGCCGAGTTGCTTTTGAAACGTTTCGGCGACTCCACCTGGCCGGACGTTCGGCTCCGGTTCCGCGCCGGCGAGATAAACCTCAAGGAGTACCAGGAGATCACCTTCCGCGACATCCTGGCGGACCAGGTCACGATGCAAGATTATGTAAAGTCTCACGCCAACCTGCGGCCCTATTTCAAGGAGCTTCGGGAGTACTGCCTGGCCCACGACATACCGATGGCCATCGTCAGCCAGGGCCTGGATTTCTACATCCGGGCCCTGCTGGACGGGGAGGGGTTTCCCCAGATACCGGTGTACTCAGTCAACACCCGGTTCACCCCGCGGGGCATCACCTACGAGTATCGCCACACCAGGCCGGGACAAGAAGCGAGGGGCAACTCCAAGGGCCTGGTGGTGGACCGGTACCGCGAGAGCGGGCATTACGTCTTCTACGTCGGCGACGGCATCTCCGATTTTGAAGCGGCGGGCCGGACCGATGTGCTCTTCGCCCACCGTACCCTGGCCGAGGAGTGCGTCCGCCAGGGAATCCCCTTCCAGCCTTTCACCGACTTTTCCGTCGTCCTCCAAGCCCTCGAGGAGTACGTCGGCAACGGACATCGGCCCGGTGCGCCGGCGGCTCCCGGAGACGGACCGGCCGGCAGCTCGGGCAACCGGGGGGAGTCACAGCCTTGATCGACCGCTATTCCCGGCCCGCCATGAAGCGGGTATGGGCCGACGAGAACAAGTACCGCAAGTGGCTCCAGGTGGAGCTGGCCGTCTGCGAGGCCTGGACCGAAGAAGGGGTGATCCCCGTTGAGGACATGGCCCGGCTGCGGCAAGCCGAGTACCACCACGAGCGCATGATGGAGATCTTCGAGACCACCCGCCACGACGTGACGGCCTTCCTCACCTCCATCACCGAGGGTATCGGGCCCGAAGGACGCTGGTTGCACCTGGGGCTCACCTCTTCCGACATGCTGGACACCGCCCAAGGGCTCCAGATGGGGGAGGCCGGAGCGCTGCTGCTCGGCGACCTGGACGAGGCCCTGCAGGCCCTCCGCGGCCAGGCCCTGCAGCACAAGGACACAATGATGATGGGGCGCACCCACGGGATCCACGCCGAGCCCATCACCTTTGGGCTGAAGATGGCGCTGTGGTGGGAGGAGCTGCGCCGTCAGCGAGCCAGGCTGGTCGAGGCCCTGGAAAGCGTCCGGGTCGGCAAAATCTCCGGCGCGGTAGGCACCCATGCCACGGTACCGCCCTCGATAGAGGACCGGGTTTGCCAGCGGTTGGGCCTTCAGGTGGCCCTGGTGTCCAACCAGGTAATCCAGCGAGACCGCTACGCCCACTTCATGCTCACGATGGCCCTCATCGCCGCTTCGCTGGAGAAGTTCGCCACCGAAATCCGCGCCATGCAGCGAACCGAGTTACACGAGTTGGAAGAGCCTTTCGGCCACGGGCAGACCGGCTCATCCTCCATGCCCCACAAGCGCAACCCCGAGCTGGCCGAGCGCATCTGCGGCCTGGCCCGGCTGATTCGGGGAAACAGCATCACCGCGCTGGAGAATGTGGCCCTCTGGGGGGAACGGGATATCAGCCATTCCTCCGCCGAGCGGATCATCTTGCCGGACTCGTGCCTGGCTCTGGACTACATCCTGAGCATCTTCAGCCGGGTCATCCGGGACCTCCAGGTCTTTCCCGACCGAATGTGGACCAACGTGGAAAGCAGCCGGGGCCTCATCTTCAGCCAACGGGTGCTGCTAGCCCTGGTGGACAAGGGGCTGGCCCGTGAGGACGCCTACAAGATCGTACAGCGGAACACTGCCCGGAGTTGGGACCGGAACGAGGACTTCCGCGATCTGATCAAATCAGATGGGGAAGCGCTGGCAAGCCTTTCCGCGGAGGAGCTGGACGAGGTATTTGACTACCGCTACTACACCCGCTACGTGGACCACACTTTTCAACGCATCGGGTTCTTGCCCGCCGAGGGCTCCGCGTGACGGGCTGCGTGCCGGGTTCCCAGCAGCGGGCCCCAGTATATGCCCCAAATGCCCTACCCAATCCCCACGGTATATCGTATAGTATTAGCGGGCCGGGCACCGTCGCCTTGGAACGATGGTTGACCGGTGTGCCGGTGACTTGTCGAACTGAGAAACCGGCAGACGGCGTACCGGGGGCGAGACGCTAGGCCAACGGCCCCGGGAAAGACACCAGCCAATGCCCCAGATTCTTGCTCCGCCCGCGGCGGACTCGAAGAGGCGTTGGCGAGATTCGAAACCGACTCGCAACCGGACAGGATCACCAAATGCTAATGGAAACCGACTTGCCCGATCTTCTCCACCGGGGAAAGGTACGGGATACCCACCTCCTCGGCGAAGATCTGCTGTTGATGGTGGCCACCGATCGGCTCTCCGCCTTCGATGTTGTCCTTCCCAACGGCATTCCCAATAAGGGCTTGGTCCTGAACCACATGTCCGCCTTCTGGTTCGCCAAGACCCGGTATATTGTGCCCAACCATCTCATCACCCTGGCCGACGCTCCCCAGGCCGCGGCCATGGTCGGCGGCGCGCTGGACGCCCTGCCGCCGGAGGTTGCCCGCCAGGCAATGGTGGTGATGCGGGCCCAACGCATCGACATCGAGTGCATCGTGCGCGGTTACATCACCGGCTCGGCGTGGGAGGAGTATCTCCGGCAGGGGACCGTCTCCGGAAAACCGATGCCGGCCGGGCTCCTGGAGGGCCAGGCCTTCCCCGAACCCATCTTCACCCCCACCACCAAAGCCGAGGAGGGCCACGACCAGAACATGTCCGACGAGGAGGTCGTGGAGATGGTGGGCTTGGATCGGGCCCAACAGCTTGCCAAGGTGAGCATCTCCGTCTACGAGTTCGCCCGCGACTACGCTCTGGAACGGGGTATTATCCTGGCCGATACCAAGATGGAGTTCGGCCTGATCAACGACCGGCTGATCCTCATCGACGAGTTGCTTACCCCTGATTCCAGCCGGTTCTGGGACCTGGAAGGCTACCAGCCCGGCCGCTCTCAACCCAACTTCGACAAGCAGTTCGTCCGCGACCACCTGACGGCCCAGGGCTGGAACCGGGAACCACCGGCGCCCCAGCTGCCCGACGACGTGGTGGCCAAGACCTCGGAACGCTACCTTGAAGCCTATTACCGGATCACCGGAGAGCGTCTTCTTTAACCGGAGGGAAACAGTTGCCTGAATCGAAACGCCGCCGGGGCCGGGGCCAGGGCACGCCCAGGGGGGCCAGGTCCTCTGGGGCCCGGCCGATCTACCGGCCCAGAAAGCGGAAGACCAACAAGATATACCTGGTGGCATCGGCCGTTATAGCCATCCTGGTAATAGGCAGCTTCGCCGTGGGTGGATTGGGCGGAGGCGGGCACAGTGGCGCGAACACCGGAGACCGGCAGGGGTACGTTGAGGGTGTTGGGGCGCTCCAAGACATCATGCCTACCGCCAATCACCTGTCAGTCGGCGAGACCGTCAAATACAATACCACCCCGCCAACTTCGGGCGACCATTGGACGATCCCGGCAAGCTGCGGGTTCTACCCCGGAGGGATGCCCGACGAGCAGATTGTCCACAACCTCGAGCACGGCAACATCATCGTCAGCTACAACCTGACCGATGCGGACGAGATCGACCGGCTCAGCGAGGTGATAGACGGCATCGGTCTCTCCAATCTATGGGGCATTACCCGATTCTACGACCAGATACCGGAGGGGCAGGTGGCCCTGGCCACCTGGGGTGTGCTCGACACCATGGAGGGCGTCGACCGCGACCGCATCGAGGCGTTCTTCGACTATTCAGGGAATCTGGGACCGGAGGTCGGCCCCTGCTAACCCAAGGAACGAGAATTGTATCTGGCTAGAATATACGTAACGCTGAAGCCCGCGGTTAACGACCCCCAGGGCCAGACGGTATTGGGGAGCTTGAAGACCATGGGGTTCGCCACGGTGAACGACGTCCGGGTGGGAAAGTACCTGGAGGTCCGGGTCGACGGCCCAGACCGGACCCAAGCCCACGACGCGGTCGCCGATATGTGCCAAAAGCTGCTTTCCAACCCGGTCATCGAGGAGTTCCGCTTCGACCTAGAAGAGGTTCCCCCGGAGCCGGGATCAACGGGGCCCTGAGCCTGCATCAGCCGGCTTAGGGATCTCATTGGCCGGAAAGCCGCCGCCAGGGAGGGGGTTGCGGCATGTGCGCGCCGTGGGGGGCTGTGGGGCGCCTGGGGGGCCGTGGGGCGCTGCATGCAGCGCCCCTACACGACGGCACCTAACCGTACTTCTTGACGGCGTTTTCGATGCCGGGACCGCCCTTCTCCAGGTCTTCGAGAATCATAGCGGGCAGAACCTCCACCTTTGCGTTAAACGCCAGGAACCACGGTTCAGCCAATGCCGGTATCTCCGAAGCATCGTCTATGTTTACCACAATGGTAGCTCCCCTGGTCCCACCTTCCGCGGTGAAGTAGGCCGCCTCTGGCTTGGCATCCTCGAAGATCGACTAGATCTTCCTTCCCAGGCTGCCGTCTCGAATCGCCGCGTTACCCGCCTCTACCGGGAATGAAACCTTGAGTATGCAACGCATAACATCCTCCCGAATGTTGATTTAGATTCAGACCAGACGCTTTTCGCGACATGGCCGATTAAGGACATAAAAATGCTATCATTGGCCGCTTACGCTGGCAACCTCGGCTCGATCGCCGCTACACATCCGGGTCATCCACGACGAATCTTCCCTGTCGTACCAGCCTGCCCGGCAGCTTGAATTCAACACGCGGCTTGATTCCAATAGGAAACCCTTATGCTAGACTGTAGACCGTCAGCGATAATGGGACACATTGGGGTGTAAGAAAACCCGAGAAAGTGGAAGTGGCGTGAGCTCCTGGGATGAAGGTACATTACTTCCAGAAAGGAGCAAATGTGTCCCAGTCAGAAAACATCAAGGCCAATGCAGCAGAAGCTCGGACCGAGG